>Ga0075362_10000001_pt1 | contig 215983 bp, 195 predicted proteins | sample EndMetdeltDD1762_FD_71397 | JGI IMG/M metagenome (GOLD analysis project Ga0075362, IMG submission 71397) | Populus endosphere microbial communities from Tennessee, USA - Endosphere MetaG P. deltoides DD176-2 | ecosystem: Host-associated > Plants > Roots > Endosphere | place: USA: Tennessee...
GCTTTGAGTACGGTCTCGACGATGTGCGGTGCATTGAGGCCGGCCTGGTCGTATTGTTTGTCTGGCGTGTCGTGGTCCTGGAACAGGTCGGGCAGGCGCAGGGTGCGGATCTTGAGGCCCGCATCGGTGAGGCCGTGGTCCGATGCCAGGGTTAGGACGTGGGCGCCCAGGCCGCCGATTGCGGCTTCTTCGACCGTGACGATCACTTCGTGGCTGGTCATCAGGCGGCGGATCAGCTCTTCGTCGAGCGGCTTGGCAAAGCGCAGGTCGGCCACAGTGGTCGGGAGGCCCTTGGCTTCCAGTTGCTCGGCGGCCTTGAGGCTCTCGGCGAGGCGCGTGCCCAGGCTGAGCAGCGCGACCTTGCTTCCCTGGCGGACGATCCGGCCCTTGCCGATCTCGAGCACTTGCGGGCTCTCGGGCAGCGCCGCGCCCGTGCCATTGCCCCTCGGATAGCGCACCGCGATCGGCCCAGCGTCGTATTCGGCGGCCGTCCTGGTCATGTGGACCAGCTCGGCCTCGTCCGATGGCGCCATCACCACCATGTTGGGCAGGGTGCACAGGTAAGTGATGTCGAACGATCCGGCATGAGTCGCCCCGTCGGCGCCGACGAGGCCCGCCCGGTCGATGGCAAAGCGGACGGGCAAGTTCTGGATGGCGACGTCGTGCACCACCTGATCGAAGGCGCGCTGCAGGAATGTGGAATAGATTGCGCAGAACGGGCGCATGCCTTCGGCGGCCAGTCCTGCGGCGAAAGTCACCGCGTGCTGCTCGGCGATGCCGACATCGAAAGCGCGCGCGGGATGGCGCTTGGCAAACTTGTCGACCCCGGTGCCAGAGGGCATCGCGGCAGTGATCGCGACAATGCGCTCGTCATGATCGGCAAGGTCGGCCAGCGCCTCGCCGAACACGTTCTGGTATTGCGGCGGGCCCGGCGGGGCCTTGACCTGCGCGCCGGTGATCACATCGAACTTCTGCACCCCGTGATACTTGTCGGCGGCTGCTTCGGCCGGGCCATAGCCGTGGCCTTTCTTGGTGACGACATGGATCAGGCAGGGGCCCTCGGCCATGTCGCGCACATTCTCCAGCACCGGGATCAGCGCGTCGAGATCATGCCCGTCGATCGGGCCGACATAGTAGAAGCCCAGTTCCTCGAACAAGGTCCCACCCATCGCCATACCGCGGGCGAACTCGTCGGCCTTGTGCGCGGCATGGTGCAGCGGCTCGGGCAGCTTGCGGGCAAAGCGCCGCGCCAGATCGCGCAGCTCGAGGAACGGGCGCGATGATACCAGCCGCGCGAGATAGGCTGAAAGCCCGCCCACCGGCGGCGCGATCGACATGTCGTTATCGTTGAGAATGACCACCAGCCGGTTGCCCGCGGCACCGGCATTGTTCATCGCCTCATAGGCCATGCCCGAGGACATTGCCCCGTCGCCGATCACGGCAATCCCGCGCCCGGGCCGGCCGGCCAGCTTGGCCGCCATGGCAAAGCCCAGCGCGGCGGAAATCGAGGTGGAGGAATGCGCCGCGCCGAACGGATCGTACTCGCTCTCGCTGCGCTTGGTGAAGCCCGACAGCCCGCCGCCGCTGCGCAAGGTCCTGATGCGGTCACGCCGGCCAGTGAGGATCTTGTGCGGATAGGCCTGATGCCCCACGTCCCACACCAGCTTGTCACGCGGCGTGTCGAACACATAGTGGATCGCCACGGTCAGCTCGACCACCCCCAGACCCGCGCCCAGATGACCCCCCGTCACCGACACCGCCGATACCGTCTCGGCGCGAAGCTCGTCCGCAAGCTGGCGCAGCTGCGAGGGCGCAAGACCGCGAAGCTCAACAGGCGTCGGGACCTGGTCCAATAGGGGGGTGTCAGTCATGGGGCGGGCGCAATACACGGGCGATGCAATACTGTCGATGAACAAGTGGCAGTGCTGCATTGCGCGCGCATGGCTTGCCGCGCGCGCTCATTTCCGCCAATCGGCGCAGGTAATCCGGGACCTTCTTTATGACTACCAATGCCAATCTCTACGCCCATTTGCTTGCCCCGTCCGCCTCGGCTGGCGACAAGCCGTTCCTCACCGAGGGCGGCAAGGTCCTGCTCAGATGGTCCGACATCGAAGTGCGCGCCGGCAGGCTGGCCGCGCGTCTGCGGGCGCTGGGCGCGCGGCCGGGCGACCGGATCGTGGTGCAGGTAGAAAAGTCGCCCGAGAACGTGTTGCTCTATCTCTCCGCGCTGCGCGCAGGGCTGGTCTATGTGCCGCTCAACACCGCCTATACGTCGAGCGAACTTGCCTACTTCCTCGGCAATGCCGAGCCTGCCGTGGTGGTTTGCCGCCCGGCCGACGAGGCCGATGTGCGAGGCCTGATGACATCGGGCACATTAGTGACACTGGGTGAGGATGGCACGGGCACACTTCTGGACGAAATTCCCGAAGAGGGCCTCCCGGTCGAACCGAGGGCAGCCAGCGATCTTGCCGCTATCCTCTACACCTCGGGCACTACAGGCCGCTCCAAGGGCGCGATGCTCACTCATGCCAACCTTCACAGCAATGCGGCCACGCTGAAGGACTTGTGGGGCTGGCAAAGCAGTGACGTGCTGATCCATATCCTGCCGATCTACCACGTCCACGGCCTGTTCGTGGCGCTGCACGGGGCGCTGCTGGCGGGCGCTTCAGTGCTGTTTCACCGAGGCTTCGATCCTGCGGCAGTAATAGCCGATTTTGCCCAGGCCTCGGTGCTGATGGGCGTGCCGACGCATTATACCCGGCTGACTGCGGCGAGCGATCTTACTCCCGAAACCGCCAAGCACATGCGCCTGTTCATTTCCGGTTCCGCGCCGCTGCTCGCCGAGGCGCACCAGCGTTTCGAGGAGAAGACCGGCCAGCGCATTCTTGAGCGTTATGGTATGACTGAGACGGGAATGATTACCTCGAACCCCTATCAAGGCGGCGAGCGGGTGGCGGGAACGGTAGGCTATCCCTTGCCGGGCGTGGAAGTGCGCATACAAGGCGGCGGCAACGGCCCGGGCATTCTGGAAGTTCGCGGGCCGAATGTGTTTGCCGGCTACTGGCGGATGCCGGAAAAGACTGCCGAGGAACTGAGCGCCGACGGCTGGTTCGTCACTGGCGACGTCGCGGTGCAGGACGGGGACGGGCGGGTCACTCTGGTCGGCCGCGCCAAGGATCTGATCATCGCAGGGGGGCTCAACATCTACCCGAAGGAAATCGAGGAAGCGATCGATGCCTTGCCGGGCGTTGACGAATCAGCCGTCATCGGCGTGCCGCATCCTGACATGGGCGAGGGCGTGGTCGCCGTGGTGGCGGCGCAGAAGGGGGCGCGGCTGCGCGAGGAAGAGGTCCTCGGCGCAATTGCGGGCCAGCTCGCCCGCTTCAAACAGCCGCGCCGGGTGATCGTGGTCGATGCGCTGCCGCGCAATGCCATGGGGAAAGTGCAGAAGGCAGCGCTGCGCGAGACCTACAAGGACTTGTTCGCTTAGAGCCTGATCCGAAACTATCGTTTCGGGGGATAGGGCCGGTGCCGCCTCGAAATTCGCTCTTTCGCGAATTTCGACTCAGACTCTTAGGCGTTGTTCGGCTTGCGCCGCACGCAGCGCACGTCGCCGGGTTTGCCCTGGGCATCAAGCAAGCGGACGAAGCCTTGGGACACACGTTTGTAGCGTTTGCCGATATGCGGCCCGCCGGTCATGATAAGCTGATCGCCCGTAAGCAAGTAGCTGCCCATCGCATCGCCTGCCCGGTAGCTTGAAGCCGTGACGACGCTGAAATCCTCATCCGGCACTCGGGTTCCCGCCGGTCCCGTGGCATCGCCGGGCAATTCGCAGATATAGCTGCCGCGAGGCATAGTGCCGAGTTCGCCTCCGGGCGTTGCGGAAAGCGGTGCGGCAATGGCCAGCAGCAATGCAGCCGCCAAGCCCGATTGCCACGCGGCCCCGCGCAGGCTAAGGGCGCGGCACTTCGGGGCCTGGCCCAAACATCCGATCTTTCTCACTGAAGGCACCCTTTATGAAAATCAGCGGCGTCGACATCCGTCCTGGCAACATTCTCGAATACGAGAAGGGCATCTGGAAAGTCGCCAAGACCCAGCACACCCAGCCCGGCAAGGGCGGGGCGTTCATGCAGGTCGAAATGAAGAACCTGATCGACGGACGCAAGACCAATGTCCGCTTCCGCAGCCAGGACACGATTGAACGCGTGCGGCTCGACACCAAGGACTTCCAGTTCCTCTATGTAGATGGCGACAGCCTCGTGTTCATGGATCAGGAAACCTACGAACAAATCACGCTCCCTACTGACCTTCTGGGCGATGCCGCCGCATTCCTGCAGGACGGCATGGAAGTCACTCTCGAAATGTACGATGAACGGCCTATCTCGGTACAGCTGCCCGAACAGGTCGAGGCAACGATTGTAGAGGCCGATGCGGTGGTGAAGGGGCAGACTGCCTCGTCGAGCTACAAGCCGGCCATTCTCGACAACGGCGTGCGCGTCATGGTGCCGCCGCATATCGAAAGCGGAACGCGGATCTTGGTTTCGGTCTATGACCGCGAATATATCGGCAAGGCAAGTTGACATGGTCGCCCATGAGTCCGGCAAGATCACAGGCATAGATCTTGTGCGGAGTTACATATTGGACGTCATCTCCGACGATTCCACATTGACTCTGGATATGGATTTCCGGCTTCGGGAAACGCATCCGCACTATACCGATCCAGGCACACTCGATGGCTGCTATCGCCGCGGCTATATCCGGTTTGCCCAAATTGAGGATCTGCGCCTCAACAAGTCTCCCACAGCCCCGAAGGACGTGCGAAATCTTAGCATCATATATTCCACGGAATTCCACGACGATTTCGTTCACATCGACAGCGCCTGGGGTGAGGTTGAAGTCAGCGCGTCGACGATTCAGGTCGTCGTAGAATGATCCGGCTCCTGTAATGGCAATTTCCGGTATCATCCGCGTCATGGAAAAGGCCGCCCGCAAGGCCGGTCAGCGCTTGCGCCGTGACTTCGGCGAGGTCGAGCATCTCCAGGTCAGCCGCAAGGGACCTGCCGATTTCGTCTCCAAGGCCGATCGCGCTGCCGAACGCACGCTCTATGACGAGCTGCTCGCCGCCCGGCCCGATTGGGGATTCGAGCTTGAGGAAGGCGGCACGATAGAGGGCGCGCCGGGCAAGCCGCGCTGGATCATCGACCCGCTCGACGGCACGTCGAACTTCCTCCACGGCATTCCGCATTTCGCGATTTCGATCGCCGCGCAGGAGCGCAAGCTGGACGACAGCGGCTGGGGCGATGTTTTCGCCGCGCTGGTTTACCAGCCGGTGACAGATGAGAGCTTCTGGGCCGAAAAGAATCGCGGTGCCTGGCAGCAGGACAAGCGTTTGCGGGTTTCGGCGCGGCGGCGGCTGGATGAAAGCCTGATTGCCACTGGCATTCCCTTTGCCGGGGCGGGCAATCCGGCGGAATGGTCGGCAATCTACAATGCGCTGGCGCCGCAGGTTGCCGGTATCCGCCGCTTCGGTGCCGCCGCACTCGATCTCGCCTGGGTTGCGGCCGGTCGCTACGAAGGTTTCTGGGAAAGCGGGCTGAAGGCTTGGGATACGGCGGCGGGCTGCTTGCTGGTGCGCGAGGCGGGCGGCTTCGTGACCGACTGGCGCGGGCGGTCCCTGCCAGTGTGCGATGCGCAGGTTCTGGCGGGGAATGACGCCATTCATTCACGCATGCACAAGCTGGTTGCCGAGGCGCTGAAGGCCGGAACGTGATCCGCGCTTGAACCGCGCGGTCCACCCGGCTAAGCGCCGAGCCGCATCCCGTGCCCCTGTGGCGGAATGGTAGACGCGAACGACTCAAAATCGTTTGTCGCAAGGCGTGCCCGTTCGAGTCGGGCCAGGGGCACCAGCGCTGCTTGCGCGCGAGATACGATGCGGTCGGTTTTGTGCTGAGACCAATGCGCAACCTCCCAAATCGCATTTGCGAATGATTCTCGATTTGTTGATCGATATAGCCGATCAGTGGCCGCGGAAATTTCCAATGGCAATGTCGCGCGCGGGGAGGCAGACGGGCACAGTCTTATCAACCCAATGCAAGGAGCAGGATCATGGGACTCGCAGGATCGCAAACCGAATCCAACCTCAAGGCCGCGTTCGCCGGCGAAAGCCAGGCCAATCGCCGGTATCTCTATTTTGCCCAGAAGGCCGACATTGAAGGCCACAACGACGTCGCCGCCGTGTTCCGCTCGACTGCCGAAGGCGAAACCGGCCACGCGCATGGCCACCTTGAATATCTCGAAGAAACCGGCGATCCGGCCACAGGACTGCCGATAGGTGACACCGCCGCCAACCTGAAGGCGTCGATCGCGGGCGAAACCCACGAGTACACCGACATGTATCCGGGCATGGCCAAGACCGCCCGCGACGAAGGCTTCGACGAGATCGCCGACTGGTTCGAGACACTGGCCAAGGCTGAAAAGAGCCACGCCGGCAAGTTCCAGAAGACGCTGGACACTCTCGGCGCCTGATTTGCCTAATAGCGGGAGGCACGCCTTGCGGCCTCCCGCTTCCTTTCATCGTTGAAATCTCAGGGGACTTCTCATGGAAGGCAGCCTCGAAGCGCCGACACGCCACACGATTCCGTGGCAGAACGAAGCCTGGTACGACGAACCCGCGCTCGAAGCCGAGCTGCGCCGGGTGTTCGACATCTGCCATGGCTGCCGCAGGTGCTTCAACCTGTGCGACAGTTTCCCGATCCTGTTCGACGCAGTTGACGAAAGCCCCAACGAGAGCGTCGAGGATTTGACTTCGGGCCAGCTCAAGGCCGTGGTCGATGCCTGCACGCTGTGCGACATGTGCTTCATGACCAAGTGTCCCTATGTGCCGCCGCACCCGTGGGACCTCGATTTTCCGCACTTGATGCTTCGTCACCGCGCGGTCGAGCATCGCAAGGGCGAGACGCCGCTGGTCGACCGGGAACTGGCGAAAATGACGCGCAATGGCCGGATCGGCAGCGCGCTGGCTGACGCCGCCAACTGGGCGACGAAAGAAGGCAATGGCCTGACGCGGCCAGTGATGGAAGCCGTGGTAGGCATTGATGCCCGCGCGCATGTGCCGCCATTCATGCCGACGCCGCTGGTCAACCAGTCGGCTGCGCTGATTCCGCCGCCCAATCCCGATGGCCCCGCTTTCGGGCGCAAGGTTGCGCTCTATGCCGGCTGCCATGACAATTTCAACGACGGCACGCCGGGCGAAGCGGCCATCAAGGTGCTGGCGCACCAGGGCCTGAAAGTGCGCGTCGAATATCCCGATTGCTGCGGCATGCCGAAATTCGAGAATGGCGACTTGCCAGCGGTTGCCAGCGCCGCGCAGCGAATTTCAGACCATTTCGCCCCGCTGATTGCCGATGGCTGGGACATTGTGCCGCTTACCACCAGCTGCGCGCTGATGCTGAAGTTCGAATGGCCGCTGATCGAGCCTGACAATGCCAATGTCGCCTTGCTCTCGAAGCATACGTTCGATGTCTCGGAATATGTGGTCCGGCTCGCGAAGGACGTGGGCCTCGCCCCGATCGACGCCATGCCCAAGAGCATCGCAGTCCACTTCGCTTGTCACGCCCGGGCCCAGAACATGGGGCCGAAGGCGATGGAAATGTTGCGCCTGATCCCCGAGGCTCAGCCGGCACTCACCGAGCGCTGTTCGGGGCACGGCGGCAAATGGGGCATTTTCGCCGACAATTTCGACCGCGCGATCAAGGTTGGCAAGACCGCGGGCCGCAATCTGATGAAAGGCGATCCCGATATCGTCGTTTCCGAATGTCCGCTGGCCGGACCGCATTTGCGGCAGGTCATCGAATCCAACGGTCAGGAGCCGCCCTCCCGCATTGGCCATCCAATCGAAGTGATGGCCCAGGCTTACGGATTGTAAGAACATGCCCCGCGACCAGCGCACCATTACAGCCGCCGATATCATGCCGATTTCGGACTATGAGCTTATCCGCAAGGACAAGAAGCAGGAAGCGATTGCCCGCAAGCAGCTGACTCGAATCAGCGTCGGGCCGAATGCGACCTTGCTGTTCGAGACGTGGGATTCGATGTGGCTGCAGATCCAGGAAATGTTGCGCATCGAGAAGGGCGGCGAGGCGCAGATTGCCGATGAACTGGCGGCCTATGACCCGATGGTTCCCAAAGGGGGCGAACTGACGGCAACGCTGCTGTTCGAGCTGGCTGATCCGGTCCGCCGCGACGCTTTCCTGCGCACAATTGGCGGCGTCGAGGAGCACGTGTCGCTAAAGGTGGGCGAACACATTATCCGCGCGCGTCCCGAAGGCGATGTCGAGCGTACGCGTGAAAGCGACGGCAAGGCCAGCGCCGTTCACTTCTTCCATTTCGATTTCACGCCGGAATCCATTGCCGCGTGGCGGAGCGGCGAGGCCAGTGTCATGGCCGTTATCGATCATCCGGCTTACGGTCATGCTGCGCTGATTGGTGCACCCAGCAGGGATTATCTTGCACGCGAGTGCTTTTGACCCGGCTGTGACAGGAACTCGGCGTAGAACCTGCCAATCAGTCAGTCGCCGAACAGGCCACCGGACCGCGAGCCGCCGTTACGCGCCCGCGATTCCTCGAGCAGGCGCGCAATGTCTTCCTGGCTGGGACCACGCTGCGCATTGGCTGATCCCGGAAGCACCGATCGTTTGGTGGCAAAGGCCGGGATGGGAACTCCACCGGCATCGCGGACGATCGGCTGGGGACCGATGGCAGCCGGCGCAGCGCGCTGGGGCAAGTTGGCCGCCTCCCGGGAAATCGGAGTCGCGCCGATTGCCGGAGCGGTTCCGTAGAAATTATCGATGTTGCCATCGCCGCCACCACCCGACGAACCGCCGTCCGAGCCTGCGTCGGCAGTATTGTCTTCGAGCCGCGTATTCTTGCCGATCGTAATGCCGCTGACTTCACGCTTGCCGCCCTCGCGCGATTTCTTGAGAGCGGCTTCTTCCGCACCGCCGAACATGGAGCTCATGACGCCGCCGCTTTCGGCGCTGGCGGCTGCCTCGGGCTTTGTGCCTTGGGCCGAGACTTCTGCATTCTCGCCATTGGCAAACAGCGCTAGGCAGACCGTCGCCACTACAGTGACGGCGGCGAAATGTCGGAGCATGGCCGGAGAGATCGGCACTCGGGGGGCAGCGCGGCGCATGACTGGCTTAGTATACCGACCCGGTTAATCGATTCAGCAATGATATGGTTTGCAATTGGTTGAACTGCCGATTGGCAAAGTCTGTGCTGAGACCTGGCATTTCGGAAACTATTTCGGAAACTGATGTAAAGGCACCCGACGCCGTGCCGCGGAATTTACGGTATTCCCGGACGCGCCGCGCGATCAATCGCTACAATCGTCTGTCAGATTTACCGACAGTTTACAGCTTTGCCTTATGCAGACCGCATCGCCCTGCAATGGGCCGGATCGAGTTTGCAAACAGCCATGATTCGCTTGTTCAAGCATTACATTCCTCATGCGGTGATCCTGCTTGGCCTGTTCGATTTTGGCCTCCTGCTGCTGTCGGCAGAACTCGCCTGGCATTTCCGCGCCCAGCAGATCGGCATATCGATAGGTCCGGCGATCGATCGGTTTGGCCCGCATGCCGGCTTTGCCTTCGTCATCCTCACCGCGATGATCTCGGTCGGCGTCTATGGCGCGGATTCACTGCGAACAATGCGCTTTGCCACGGCGCGCCTGCTCGTCGCTGTCTCGCTGGGCATCATTGCCCTTACCTTCGCCGACTTCCTCATCAGCGCAGAAGCCTTCTGGCGATCGACGCTGGCTTACGCGATGGCTCTGTCGATAATCTTGCTGGTGCTAAACAGGTTTGTCGTCGGCGGGATCCTGGGCGCACACGCCTTCCGGCGGCGCGTTCTCGTGCTGGGAGCCGGGCCGCGCGCACAGCGGCTGCGCGAACTGGGCGACAAGCCCGAAGCAGGCTTCGCCATTGTCGGCTACATCGGCATGAGCGACAAGCCGCCACTCATCGAGGAGGCCATCGCCCGCACTGCCATTCACAATCTCACGCGTTTTGTCGAAAACCTGGGGGTGAGCGAAGTGGTGCTGGCGCTTGAAGAACGGCGCAATTCGCTGCCGCTCAAGGATTTGCTGCGGATCAAGACGGCCGGCGTCCACGTCAACGATTTCTCCAGCTTCATCGAGCGGGAAACCGGGCGGGTCGATCTCGATACCGTCAATCCAAGCTGGCTGATCTTCTCGGACGGTTTTTCTTCTGGCCGGGCGGTGTCAAGCGCAGCGAAGCGCGTGTTTGACGTTGCGGCGAGCTTGTTGCTGCTGGTTCTGACTGCGCCAATCATCGTGCTGTTTGCCGTTCTGGTGAAGCTCGACAGCAAGGGGCCGGCTTTCTACCGCCAGAACCGCGTCGGCCTGTTCGGTCAGAATTTCGATGTCATAAAATTGCGCTCGATGCGCACCGATGCCGAAGTGAATGGGGCGCAGTTCGCGCAGGAGGACGATCCGCGGGTAACGCGGATCGGCCGCTTCATCCGCAAAGTGCGGATCGACGAATTGCCGCAGACCTGGAGCGTGCTGAAAGGCGAGATGAGCTTTGTCGGGCCACGTCCGGAACGTCCTGAATTTGTCGCGGATCTGGAGGAAAAGCTGCCGTTTTATGCCGAGCGGCACATGGTCAAGCCGGGCATCACGGGGTGGGCGCAGATTAATTATCCCTATGGCGCCAATCTTGCGGATTCACGCCACAAGCTCGAATACGATCTCTATTACGCCAAGAATTACACGCCATTCCTTGACCTGATCATCATGTTGCAGACGCTGCGCGTGGTGCTGTGGCACGAGGGCGCACGATGATTGCAGCCGCCAGCGCATTGCCGGCGCATTGGGCGCTGTTGGGCGGCCTGATGCAGTCGGCCGCCGCGCTTGGCGCCGGCTTGGCGGCAATCTGGATCGCGCCGCGCCGCCAGCGGTTTGGCGAGGCGGGCACTGCTATCGTCGCAAGCCTTGCGCTGACGGGCTTGTGGTGCCTTTCACTGGTGGCGCTGCCTGATGGCGAAATGCGGCAGGGCTTGCCAGAGGCCATTGGCAAGCTCGGCTGGCTTCTCGTGCTGTACCGGCTGTTTTCGGGCGACGGGCGGCATGCCAGCTTTTCGCCGATCAAGCCGGTCATTGTCGCGCTGGGTTTTGTCGAGCTGATTGTCCTGACGATGCAACTGATATTGCCGGGGCTGGCTGTCGGGCCTCTGGGCGAAGCCATGGTGCTGCGCGCCACAGTGATCCTGCAATTGCTGGTCGGCACGGGCGCGCTGGTCATGCTGCACAATCTCTATGCCGGTGCCTCGGCGCAGGCACGCACCATGCTGCGCTGGCCCGCGCTGGGTCTGGCAGTGTTCTGGGGATTTGATCTCAACCTACAGGCCGTCGCCTACCTCAGCCCGTCGTGGCCTGCGGAATTGGCAGCCTTGCGCGGCATTTCCATTGTCGCCCTCGCCATATTGCTGACCTGCGGAGCCGCACGGGGAAGTGACCAGTTGCGCTTCAGCCCGTCGCGAAAAGTGGCTTTCCAGTCGTTCTCACTGCTGGTGATCGGCGGCTATCTCGTTGCCATGTTTGCCGTGGCACAGTGGCTGTCATTCGCAGGAGGCGATCTGGCGAGGCTGATGCAATTCGGCTTTGTCACGGCAGCCACGGTCGCCGCGGCTGCCTTGCTGCCTTCGCGGCGGCTGCGCGGCTGGATGCGAGTGATGCTGGCCAAGCATTTTTTCCGCCACCGCTATGATTACCGCGAGGAATGGCTGCGCTTTACGCGCACGATGGGAATGTCGGGCGGCGGCGCGTCGGCCGATGGCCATGCCGCCCCGCTGGAAGAGCGTGCCATCCAGGCGCTTGCCGATATAGCAGACAGTGGGTCCGGACTGTTGCTGGCGCCAGGCGAGCATGGCGACATGGTTCTGGCTGCGCAGTGGAACTGGCCTACGCTGGACGTTCCCGCAAGCGCGATGCCCGCGGGCGCGGCCGGCTATTTCGAGCGCACGGGCCGCATTATCGACCTTGACGATGTAAGGGGCGGCCGCGCGGAAGAGGGCGAGGCAGATGTGGTCCCCGCCTGGTTGACCGAGGATTTGCGTGCCTGGGCCATGATCCCGCTGATCCATTTCGATCGACTGGTAGGGCTGGTCGTGCTGGCGCGCGCTGTTCCCGCGCGGCGGTTTGACTGGGAAGATTTCGACCTGATGCGCATCGCCGGCCGTCAGCTGGCGAGCTATCTGGCCGAAAATGCCTTGCAGGAAGCCCTGACTGAAGCGAACCGGTTCGATGATTTCCATCGCCGCATTGCCTTCGTCATGCACGACATCAAGAACCTGGCAAGCCAGCTGAGCCTGCTGGCCCGCAATGCCGAATTGCATGCCGACAAGCCGGAGTTCCGCGCCGACATGCTGGTGACGCTGCGCAATTCGGCAGACAAGCTCAACAATCTGCTGGCGCGGCTATCGCGCTATGTCACTGGTTCGGGCGGCGACAAGCTTGGCGAAGTGAACGCGGGCGACGTTGTGCGGCAAGTCGCGGCGCAGTTCCGAGAGCAGCATCCCGTGCTGTTGTCCGAAGTGCAGGATCAAAAAGTCACGGCCAATCGCGATGCGCTCGAGCAAGTGCTGGTGCATCTGGTCCAGAACGCGATCGACGCCAGCGAAAGCGGCTCGCCGGTGCTGCTGGGCCTCTCGGCTGACGGGCTGCATGCGAGCATCGAAGTTGTCGATTCCGGCTGCGGCATGACGCCTGAATTCGTCCGCACTCGCCTGTTCAAGCCCTTCGTGTCCTCGAAGCAGGGCGGATTCGGCATTGGTGCGTTCGAGGCGCGCGAGCTGGTGCGGGGCATGCGCGGGCGGCTTGATGTCGAATCGCGAGCCGGCCTCGGCACGCGTTTTGCCGTGCGCCTGCCGCTCGCGGAAGCGCGCGACATTCTCAACTCTCTGGAAACTGCCCGCGACAGCGCGGCGAAGAAAGTGGCCTGATGGCAGATACACGCCCCAAATTGCTCGTGGTCGAGGACGATCCTGGCCTGCAGGCACAGCTCAAATGGGCCTATGAGGATTTCGACGTCATTATCGCGGGCGACCGCGCGGCGGCAATTGCTGCCTTGCGCGCGGAAGAGCCGGCTGTGGTTACTCTAGACTTAGGTCTGCCGCCTGATCCCGACGGCACCAGCGAGGGCTTTGCCGTGCTGGACGAGATCATGGCGATCAAGCCCGATACGAAAGTCATTGTCGCTTCGGGCCACGGCGCCCGCGAAAGCGCGCTTCAGGCGATTGCGCGGGGTGCGTACGATTTCTACCAGAAGCCCGTCGACATCGATGCCATCGGCCTGATCGTGCGGCGCGCATTGCAGTTGCACCGGATCGAGCAGGAAAACCGCCAGCTCGCGGCGAAGGCTTCGGGCGACCGGGTGCTCGGCAGGTTGATCACCGCCGCGCCGGAAATGGTCAAAGTCGCCCGCACTATCGAGCGCGTGGCCAATACCAATGTCTCGGTTATGCTGTTGGGCGCCAGCGGCACGGGCAAGGAGCTGCTGGCACGGGGCCTGCACGAGGCGAGCGGCCGGGCAAACGGGGCGTTCGTGGCGATCAACTGCGCGGCGATCCCGGAGAACTTGCTCGAAAGCGAACTGTTCGGGCACGAAAAGGGCGCATTCACGGGCGCAGTAAAAACCACCGAAGGCAAGATCGAGCAGGCCGCCGGGGGCACGCTGTTCCTCGATGAAGTGGGTGACATCCCGCTGCAATTGCAAGTCAAGCTGCTGCGCTTCCTGCAGGAGCGAGTGATCGAGCGCATCGGCTCGCGCAGTTCGATTGCGGTCGACACCCGCATTGTCTGCGCCACGCATCAGAACCTTGAAGCGATGATCGCGGCTGGCACGTTCCGCGAGGATCTGTTTTACCGGCTAGCAGAAATCGTCGTGAAAATTCCAAGCCTAGCCGAACGGCCGGGCGACGCGACTTTGCTAGCCAAGGCATTCCTCGGCCGCTTCGCCAAGGAAATGAACCCTGCAGTGAAAGGCTTCGCGCCCGATGCACTTGCCGCAATCGATTCCTGGCCCTGGCCGGGCAACGTCCGCGAATTGGAAAACCGGGTGAAGCGCGCGGTGATCATGGCGGACGGCAAACTGGTTGCCGCAGCTGACCTCGATCTCGATCAGCCGGACGATGCCACCGGCCGCATGCTCAATCTCAAGACCGCGCGCGAAGAGGCTGACCGCAAGGTCATCCGTCATGCCCTGTCGCGCAGCGAAGGCAATATCTCGTCGACGGCCAAGCTGCTCGGCATCAGCCGCCCGACGCTGTACGATCTGCTCAAGCAATATGACTTGCATGCCTAGGCCGCGCCGAGGCGGGCTGGTTGTTGCGGGATTGGCGGGGTTGCTGGTTCTGGCCGCGGCAGGCGCATCCGCCGCACCGAGCGACCGTCAGGCATTGATCGAGGATGCGCGCGAAGCGCTTGGTCGCGGCGACGGGCTGGGCGCGGAAGTCCGCCTCAAGCAAGCCCTCGACACAGGAGCGCCGCGCGAATTGGTGGCGGCGTGGATGGGCGAGGCGATGCTGCAGCAGGGCGAGAATGCCAAGGCGCGGGATTGGCTGGCGCCGGGCAGGTTCGACACCGCGCAGGCCGCACACGGCTGGCATATGCTGGCCTTGCTGGAGCACCGCGAAGGCCACTTGCCTGCCGCAGCTGCCGCCTATGACAAGGCGCTCGCATTGGCTCCGCGCGATCCGGCGCTTTGGGTCGATCTTGGCCGTATGCGCTATACGAGCGGTGACCACATGCTGGCGCTCGAAGCGGCTGACCATGCGCTTTCCCTCGATCCGCGCAGCGTTCGTGCGCTGGAATTCAAAGGCCAGTTCGTGCGCGACCAGTTCGGCCTTGCTGCCGCCTTGCCGTGGTTTGAGCAAGCACTGGCGCAGGATCCCGGCGACCTGTCGGTGATGGGCGAATATGCCGCGACGCTGGGCGATCTCGGCCTTGGCAGCCGTATGCTGGCTGTGACGCGAGAGATGCTGAAGCGCGATGGCAGCAATGCCAGGGCCTTCTTCCTACAGGCCCAGCTCGCCGCGAGAGCCGGAGACATGAGCCTTGCCCGCGCGATGCTCAACAAGACCGGCGACCGGCTGAAAGGCACGCCCGCCCGGATGCTGCTCGACGGCGTTATCGAACTCAGCGCCGGCAACAATCTGCTCGCGATCGAGGCCCTTGAGCAGCTTGTCGCGCGCCAGCCTGCCAATGCCGAAGCACAAGCCCTGCTGGCGCGGGCCTATTATGCCAATGGGGACTACAAGGCTGTGGTCAGCAGGTTTTCCTCGCTCGCCGCCAGAGGCGATGCGCGGCCCGACTTGCTGGCCGCTGTGGCCCGGGCGTACGAGGCGCTGGGCCAGCGGGATCTGGCCGTACCGCTGCTGGAACGCGCGGCCCGCTTTGCCGACAGGCCCTTTGCGCCGGTTCCCGAGAACCAGCCGATCGGCGCGCTGCTGGCCGCAGGCATGACTGGGCAGGCACAGACGCAGGCCGAACAAATTCGGCAAGGCAATCCGGGCTCGGCGACGGCACAAGTGCAAGCGGGCGATGCCTTGCTGGCGGGCGGACGAGGCCTGGAGGCAATTGAGCGATATGTCATGGCTGCGCGAATCCGCGTGCCGGACAGCCTGCTCGCGCGGGTGGTTGCCGGATATGTCATGGCCGGGCGCGCTGCCGATGCGGGCGGCTCGATCGACACCTGGCTGGCCCGAAACCCGGGCAATCGCACGGCAATGCGGCTGGCGGCCTGGTATGCTGCAGGCACCGGGAATTGGAGCCGCGCGCGCCGTTTGCTCGAAGCAGTGCGAATGAGCGGAAGCGAATCCGACGTGCGCTTGCTGACGGACCTGGCGATGGCGCAGCTCAAGGACGGCGATGCGCAGGCAGCCGAAGCGACGGCGCGCATGGCTTACGGTCTGCAACCGTCCAATGGCGCTGCAGCAGCGGCCTGGGGCTTGAGCCTCAATGCACTCAAAAGCCGCCCGGATGATGCCCGGGCCTTGCTGGCCAAGGCAAAACTGCTGGGCGCCTGACCGCCCTATCTGGCTGGCCTATTTCGGCTGATAGGTCTGCTCCACGCCCGGAAAAGTCCGCGCGCGCACTTCGGCGGCATATTTCTCCGCGGCGCCGGCAATGGTTTCGGCAATTGCCTCATAGCGTTTGACGAAGCGCGGCACCCGCTCGAACATGCCGAGCATGTCGTCGGTCACCAGCACTTGCCCGTCGCACTGCGCCGAGGCGCCGATGCCGATGGTCGGGCAGGCGACTGCTTTGGTCACGTCAATGGCAATCGGCTCGACCACGCCTTCGATGACGATGGCGAAAGCCCCGGCCCGGTCAAGCGCCTGGGCATCGGTGACGATTTTCTTCGCCTCGGCCTCGCTGCGCCCGCGGGCGTTATAGCCGCCTAGCTGGTTCACGGCTTGCGGCGTCAGGCCGACATGGCCCATCACCGGTATGCCGCGCGCCGACAGGAATGCGACAGTCTCGGCCATCGCCTCGCCGCCTTCCAGTTTTACGCCTGCACAGCCGGTTTCTTTCAGAAGCCGCGCCGCGCTTTCGAACGCCTGTTGTGGAGAGGCTTCGTATGTGCCGAAGGGCATGTCGACCAGAACGGCGGCATGATACGAGCCGCGCACCACGGCCGCGCCGTGCGCCGCCATCATGTCTAGCGTGACGGGGACGCTGGAAGGCAGGCCGTAAATCACCTGGCCCAAACTGTCGCCCACCAGCAGCAAGTCGCAGTGGGCATCAAGCAATTGTGCCTGCCGCGCAGTGTAGGCCGTCAGCATGACAATCGGTTCGGCAGTTACGCCATCGACTTTGCGTCGGCGGATCGCCGGGATAGTCAGCCGCTTCATCGGCGCGGGCGTGGGATTGGCGCGGCTGGTCGCGGTGTCGAGCTGGAAGGTCGTGGACATGGCAGGGGTTTAGCCGCTGCGAAGGATCGGGGGAAGGGGCGTCGTCCCGGATCAAGTCCTCGGGACGACGAGTGGGGGATGAGCGGGGTTAAGCCCTTGCCAATGCGTCACATCACGCTAGCTTCGCGGGCTTGTTTCGGGAAGCTGGGGAGTTACCGCATGTTCGGCAGGGTCAAGCCACTGGATGCCATTCTGGCGACGGCGGAAAAGAAGTCGCTGCACCGCTCGTTGGGCGCTTTCCAGCTGACCATGCTGGGCGTGGGCGCGATCATTGGCACCGGCATTTTCGTGCTGACGGCGGAAGCCGCGCAGAAGGCCGGGCCGGGCATGCTGCTGAGTTTCGTCATTGCCGGCGTTGTCTGCGCCGTAGCGGCACTGTGCTATTCGGAAATGGCCTCGATGGTGCCGGTCTCCGGTTCTGCCTACACTTACAGTTATGCGGTGATGGGTGAACTGATGGCCTGGATGGTCGGCTGGGCGCTGGTGCTCGAATATGCTGTGGCGGCAGGCGCGGTTGCAGTCGGCTGGTCCGGCTATTTCACCGGCATGCTGGCGCACATGGGGGACTATGCCAGTTTCCTGCCCAACATTGTCATTCCCCATGATTTCGCCAACGGGCCTTCGGGCGGCGGAATCATCAATCTTCCGGCCATGATCATTGCCCTTCTGGTGACCACGCTGCTGGTGATCGGCACCAAGGAAAGCGCCATGTTCAATGCCTGTCTGGTGGTGGTGAAGATCGCCGCGCTGACGGCATTTGTGGTGCTGGCGCTGCCGATGATCAATTCCGACAAGTTCATTCCGTTCGCGCCCTTGGGCTTCCACGGAATTTCCGCGGCGGCGGCATCGATTTTCTTTGCCTATGTCGGCTTCGACGCTGTCTCGACCGCCGCCGAGGAAACAAAGAACCCGCAGCGCAATATGCCGATTGGCCTGATCGGCAGCCTGGGCATCTGCACCGTCTTCTATTTGCTGGTGGCCTCGGGCGTCATAGGCACAGTGGGCGCGCAGCCACTGGTCGATGCCTCGGGCGCGGGTATAGCTCCGGGCAGCAAGGAAATGACTGCCGCCTGCGCCGCGCAGGCCCAGGAAGTAGTGGTCTGCTCGAAAGAGGCACTGGCCTGGACACTGCGGTCGATCGGCTGGCCGCAGGTTGGCAACCTGGTGGGGCTCGCGGCAATTCTGGCGCTGCCGTCGGTGGTGTTGATGATGATGTTCGGCCAGACCCGCATCTTCTTTGTCATGAGCCGGGATGGCCTGCTGCCCGAAGTGCTGTCGACTGTGCATCCGCGTTTCCGCACGCCGCATGTTATCACGATCATCACGGGCATTTTCGTCGCGCTGTTCGCCGCATTTTTCCCGGTGGGCGCGCTGGCTGACATTTCAAATTCTGGCACGCTGTTCGCTTTTGCTGCCGTCGCGATTGCCGTGCTGGTGCTGCGCAAGACTGATCCGGGTCGTCACCGCCCGTTCCGCACTCCTGCGGTTGCTTTTGTCGCGCCGCTGGCAGTGCTGGGCTCGGTCTACCTCTTCTTCAGCCTGTCCTGGTATACGCTGGCGCTGTTTGCAGGCTGGGCGGTGGTCGGCCTGATCGTCTATTTTCTCTACAGCCGCGGCCACAGCCATGTCGGGCGCGGGTCGGTGGAAGTGCATGAGGATGATCCCGGCATTCCGCCGCAGCCTGTGCCGCCGGTGCCAGGCGCTGCGCTCGATTGAGCGGCTTGGCTCGCTGGTAGCATTGGTTGAAAACAGTAAGGGCCGCCTCTCGGGGCGGCCCTTTTGTTGTGCGCGCGGGCTTGCTCAGCCGAGCGTGGTTTCGCGGTGATAGCCTATGGCATCGCTGCGCACGTCCATGCCCAGGGCCATCTTGATTGTCGTCACCGGGCCCAAATCAGAATCCCAGATCGACGCATCGCCAAGGTCCATGCGCAGCATCAGCAATTCCGGATCGTCCTTGCCGCCGGGAAACCATGCCTCGACCCAGTTGTTCCATTGTTTCTCGAGCCGGCCGCGGTCGGTTTCCTCGGTGAGAATTCCGTGAAAGCGGCAGAACACGCTGTGATCCTGCGCGGCATATGTGCATGTGGCGGGGCCGCCTTGGGCATAGTGACCGGTGCGGCGGGTGAAAAACCAGATCGCGCCGCCCGCGTCCTTGTCGAGCTGTGCGGTCATCGGCGCGGCGCTGTCCGGATCTGAATCCAGCTGGAGGAAAACCATCGGCGAATCGACCATCGCCTTCCAGAACTTTTCCTTGATCTCGTGTTCGCTGTCGTGGTCGCTCATTGTATTGGCCTCGATAATTCAGGGGGGTGCAACAGCAACGGACGAGACAGGCGATAGGTTCCCTTGCCAAGTGCGAGCGATGAGAACATAAAAAGAACATTGGTCTGATTCGATGATTCTTCCGCCCCCCCTCCTTGCCCCCGAAAGGGCGGCTGAATGGCCCCCAGGTTTCTTGGCCGGCATAGCTTCCGGACAAGTGCGCCATGCGGAGATTTTTGCCGCTGGCGGGGAAGCTACGGGTGCGGCCATGGCGCTGGCCATGGCGCAGGATCAGATGGGGGAAGCGCGCCCCGAAGCGGATAGGCGCCCCTGGCTGTGGGTGCAGGACAAGGCGGCAGTGCGGCTGTCGGGCCGGCCCTATCTGCCGGGCCTGCCGCTTTCGCTGCGTCACCGGATGATCCATGTGGCGACCAGCAACGCGCAGGACGCGCTGTTCGCGCTGGAAGAGGCGCTGCGTTGCCGCGACCTGGCTTTCGTGCTGGGCGAGATTGCCGGGAACCCGAAAGCCCTGTCGCTCACGGCCTCGCGGCGCTTGTCGCTGGTGGCGGAAAAGCACGGCGTGCCTTTGTGGTTGGTGCGGCTTGATGCCTCGCGTGATCTCTCTTCCGCCCGCATGCGCTGGCAGGCCCGCGCGGCGCCTTCGCCTGCTCCCCGCTGGAACCCGCGCGCGCCCGGTGCGCCGACCTGGCACGCGGAACTGTTCCGCGCGCGCGGCCATCCGCCGGGTGAATGGGTGTTGGGGGAGGGGGGCAGTGTTCTTTCGGCGTCACCCACCGCGCTCCAGTCTTCTCTGGTCGCCAGTGCGTGAGCCGCCATGGCCCGCCGCATCCTTTCCATCTGGCTGGCGCGGCTGGCCATCGACCGGTGGCGGCTGGCTGAGGGCGAAGGGGAACAACCACTCGTCCTGATTGCCGAAACCGCGCACGGGCCGCGCATCACTGCCGTGAACGATGCGGGCCTTGCGGCAGGCGCGCGCGCGGGCATGATGCTGGCCGATGCGCGGGCGCTGTGCCCCGGCCTCGCCACTGCCCCCAGCGATCCGGCGGGCGACCTTGCCTTTCTCGAGCGGCTTGCGCTCTGGGCGCAGCGCTGGGGGCCATGGTCGGCGCTCGATCCGCCCGACGGGGTGATTGTCGAAGTGACGGGCGCGGCGCACTTGTTCGGCGGGGAGGCGGCGCTGCTGGCCGATGCCCGCGCCTGCCTCGCCGCGCGGGGGCTGGTGGCGCGCCTGGCTATCGCTCCCACGGCGGGAGCGGCATGGGCGCTGGCCCGTTATGGTCCCGAACTCGCCCAGTTTCATCCCGGCGACAGCCTCGACGACTTGCCCATTGCCGCGCTGCGGCTCGATGGCGATACCTCGCTGCTGCTGCGCCGGCTGGGGCTGAAGCGCGTGGGGGACATTGCCGGCATCGGCCGCGATGCGCTTGCGCGCCGGTTTCGCACTGTCCGCGCCCCGGCCGCCAATCCGCTGGTGCGGCTCGACCAGTTGCTGGGCCGCCTGCCAGAGCCGCTGCTGCCCGTGGTGGCCCAGGCCATTCCTCTCGTGCAGCGCCGCCTTGTCGAGCCGATTCGCCACCGCGCGCTGCTCGATCAGGTCGTCGCCGATCTTGCCGCAGCCTTGGTGCGCGAGCTGGAAGGGCTGGCTCTGGGCGCGCGTCGGCTGGAACTGGGGCTGTGGAAGGTCGATGGCGAAGTGCTGGTGCGCCGCCTCGAAATGGCCGCCGCCAGCCGCGATGCCGGGCATATCCTGCGGCTGTTTGGAGCCAAGCTCGACGATATCGATGCGGGCTTCGGCATTGAGCTCGCCCGTCTCTCCGCACCGTGGTGCGAGCCGCTGGTCCTCACCCAGGCGGACTTCGAGGCTACTGCCGAGGCGCATGGCATCAGCCTTGCCGCCTGTATCGACCGGCTGTCGGTGCGCCTTGGCGAGGGCGCCGTGCGCCGTCCGATTCCCCACGCCAGCCATGTGCCCGAACGCGCGCAGCGCTGGCAGGCCCCGCTCGCGCCCGAAGCTGCCAGCCAGGGTGAGCTCGCCTTCCACGCCCGCCCGCTGAAACTGCTGGACCGGGCGGAGCCCATCGCCGTTCTCTATGCCAGCCCGGATGGCCAGCCGCGCCGGTTCCGCTGGCGGGGGAATGTTCATGAAGTCGCCCGCGCCGAAGGGCCCGAGCGTATCGCGCCCGAATGGTGGCGCGAGCGTTCGGGCGTGCGGCTGCGCGATTATTACCGCATCGAGGACGAGCAGGGACGCCGCTACTGGATTTACCGCGCAGGCCTTTCCGGCGATGGCCGGGGAGGCCCGCCGGAGTGGTTTCTTCAGGGGCTATCGGCGTGATAAGCCCGCTTTAGGCGCAGCCATCAAAGCGGCTGCATGGCTATCGCTTGCGCCGTCGTGAAATCGAGCTGCTCCTGCGTCACCACCGGATTGCCGTCCAGAAAAGCCAAAAGATCGCGCGTCAGCCGCTCGGTTTGCGTGGCGAAAATGCCATGCGCCTCGCCGGCATATTCAACCAGTTCCGCATGCGGCACCCGGCGCGCCATTTCGCGGCCCGTGGCATCGATCGGCACGGTCTTGTCAGAAGTGCCGTGGATAATCAGCGTTGGCATGGTGAAGCTGGCAAGATCGGGGCGGAAGTCCGTGGTGGCGAATGCCTTGGCGGCAGCGAGAGTCGGCCGCAGTCCTGCCTGCATGGCAGCCGTCCAGGACTGCATCAGGATCTCGTTGCTGACCGGATGCTCGAGCCAGCCAACGCCATAGAATTCCTTGAAAAAGCCAGTGAAGAAATGCGCCCGGTCGGCCAGCATGCCCTTGGTCATCTCGTCGAAGGTCTCCTGAGGCACGCCATCGGGATTGTTTTCCGACTGCAACATGCAGGGCACGACCGCACTGATCAGCGCGACGCGGCTGACACCCTTGCCTTGGTGGCGCGAGAGGTAGCGCGCGATTTCACCACCACCCATCGAGAAGCCGACCAATGCCGCATCCTCACCGCCGCAATGCTGTTGCATCACGGCCGCAAGGTCATCGGCGAAAGTATCGTAATCATAGCCGCCTGAGGGTTGTGACGAACGACCGAAGCCGCGCCGGTCATAGGCAATAGCCTTGAAGCCTGCCTCGGCCAGGGCATGGCTGATCGGATCCCAGCTGTCTGCGGACAGCGGCCAGCCGTGAATGAGAACCACCGGACGTCCTTCGCCCCAGACCTTGGCGAAAAGATGAGTGCCATCGCGTGTCTCGATCATGTGCATGCTGAATATTCCTTGTGCTTCGGCCCGTTCCAGTCCGGTAACCATTGCTTCGCCGCAGAGTTCCCGGCGGTTGAAAAGGATCGGCGTGCGGACGCTTGCGGCAGATGGACGGAAGAGGTGGCCGGGACGAAGAATAGAACATATAAAGAACAAATGACTCGCGCCGACCTTCCCGTCCAGCAGGCTTTTCCGACATGCCCGAAGCCGCTCTGACTCCGCCCCGGCGCCACGTTCCGCCCGATCCCGAGGGCCGGGTGCCGCTCGCTGCCGCGCCGTTCGTCGAGCTGGGGCTTGTCTCGTGCTTCTCTTTCCTGCGCGGCGCTTCCGATGCAGTCGACCTCGCCATGCAGGCGCGCGGGATGGGCTATGACGCCATCGGCATTGCCGATGCCAACAGCATGGCCGGCGTGGTGCGGCTCCACTGCGAGGCCAAGGCGCTGGGGCTGCGTCCGGTCATCGGCTGCCGGATCGAGACAGTCGAAGGGCTGGTGTTCCTGGCCTATCCCACCGACCGCAAGGCCTATGGCCGCCTCACTCGCCTGATTTCGGCCGGGCGGATGGGGACTTTGGACGGTGACTGGCAGGAAAAAGGCGTCTGCGAGATTTCGCTAGGGATGCTGGCCGAGCATGCGGCCAGGGAAGGCGAGGGGGGCGTGCAGCTGATCCTGCTGCCGCCGCCCGATCTGGCGGCGCAGTTCACCATTGCGGGGGAGAGCAATGTGGTTCCCCTTCGTCGTCCCGGACTTGATCCGGGACCGCTGGCCGCATCAGGCCGGGGGCTCGTCAGGACGCCAGCGGTCCCGGGTCAGGCCCGGGACGACGCAATTACCGCCACTTTCCCCGATCTCCTTCCACACCTCACAACCCAGCTTCCCACGCTGCGCCACATCGCCGCGAGCCATCTCTATACCGCGGGCGACATCGCCCGGATCAATGCGCTTGATGCCCTCGCGCGGGAAAACGGTCTTTCGATCCTGGCCACTAACGATGTGCTCTATCACGAACCTCACCGCCGTCCGTTGCAGGACGTGATGACGGCAATCCGCCACAAGACCACGGTGGCGCGCGCCGGGCACTTGCTTCAGCCCAATGCCGAGCGGCATCTCAAGGGCCCTGAGGACATGCAGCGGCTGTTCGCGCCCTGGCCGCATGCGATTTCCGCCGCGCGGGAAGTAGCGGATGCCTGCCAGTTCAGCCTCGATGAATTGCGCTACGAATATCCGGAGGAGACTTGCCCTGATGGGCTGACACCGCAGGAGCAGCTTGAGCGGCTGACCTGGGAAGGGGCCGGGGAACGCTATCCGGAAGGCCTGCCCGAAAGCGTGGCCGAGACTTTGCGCCGCGAACTGGCGCTGATCGGCAAGCTGGATCTTGCGCGCTATTTCCTGACCATCAAGGACATCGTCGATTTCGCGCGCAGCCAGACCCCGCCAATTCTCTGTCAGGGGCGCGGCAGCGCGGCCAATTCGGCAGTATGCTATTGCCTCGGCATCACGGCTGTCGACCCGGCAAAGCACGCGCTGCTGTTCGATCGGTTCATTTCCGAGGACCGCAACGAGCCGCCCGACATTGACGTCGATTTCGAGCATGAGCGGCGCGAGGAAGTGATCCAGTATATCTACCGCCGCTATGGCCGCCAGCGCGCGGGGCTGTGCGCCACCGTGATCCACTATCGCCCGCGCATGGCGATCCGCGAGGTGGGCAAGGCAATGGGGCTGAGCGAGGACGTGACCGCCGCGCTCAGCCGCACGGTCTGGGGCAGTCATGGCCGCGAGATCGCCGAGAAGAATGTTGCCGAGACCGGCATGGATCTGGCCGATCCGCACTTGCGCCGCGTGCTGGCGCTGACTGACCAGATGATCGGCATGCCGCGCCACCTCTCGCAGCATGTCGGCGGCTTCATCCTGACGAAAGGCGCGCTCACCGAAACCGTGCCGATCGGCAATGGTGCCATGCCCGATCGCAGTTTCATCGAGTGGGACAAGGACGATATCGACGCGCTGGGCATCCTGAAAGTCGACGTGCTGGCACTGGGCATGCTGACGTGCATCAGGAAATGCCTCGACCTGCTGGGCGCGCAACACGGGCAGAGCCTGACGCTGGCCACGGTGCCGCGTGAGGACCCTCTGGTTTACGACATGTTGTGCAAGGGCGATTCGCTTGGCGTATTCCAGGTGGAAAGCCGCGCGCAGATGAACATGCTGCCGCGCCTGCGCCCGCGCGAATTCTATGATCTGGTTATCGAAGTCGCCATCGTGCGGCCGGGGCCGATCCAGGGCGACATGGTGCATCCATTCCTCAAGCGACGGCGCGGCGCGGAGAAAGTGGAAATCCCCGCGCCCGGCCCGGCGTATGGGCCGCCCGACGAGCTGACTTCGATTCTCGGGCGAACGCTGGGCGTGCCGATCTTCCAGGAGCAGGCAATGAAGATCGCGCTCGACGCGGCGAAGTTTTCCGGCGCGGAGGCCAACCGGCTGCGAAAGGCCATGGCGACGTTTCGCAGCCGGGGCATGGTGCACGAACTGGAAGAGATGATGGTCGGCCGCATGGTGGAGCGCGGCTATGATCCCGATTTCGCCGCGCGCTGTTTCAACCAGATCAAGGGCTTTGGCGAATACGGCTTTCCGGAAAGCCACGCGGCCTCTTTTGCGCACCTCGTCTATGTTTCGTCATGGCTGAAATGCCACTTCCCGGCGGCGTTTGGCTGCGCGTTGCTGAACTCCCAGCCAATGGGCTTTTATGCCCCCGCCCAGATCGTGCGCGATGCGCGCGAACATGGGGTTCTGGTGCTGCCGGCGGATGTGAATTGCAGCGGGTGGGATTCGACGCTGGAAATTCCTCCCCGGAACGGGGAGGGGGACCATGCGAAGCATGGTGGAGGGGCACCCCCGGCAGGACGTGACCTCTCTGCGTTGCGTAATCGGCCTGTGCCCCTCCACCACCCTTCGGGTGGTCCCCCTCCCCCGCCGGGGGAGGATCCTGTCGCCCTCCGCCTCGGCCTGCGCCAGATCGATGGCCTTCCCGAACACGCCGCCGCGCGCCTCGTCGCCGCGCGGGAAAACGGCCCTTTCGCCGATGTGGCGGACTTGCAGACGCGCGCCGGGCTTTCTCCTGCCGTGATCGAGCGGCTGGCCGCCGCCGATGCCTTCACTTCGCTGGGGCTGTCGCGGCGGCAGGCGCTGTGGGACGCGCGCAGCCTGATTGCCGCGCCGGACCTGCCGCTGTTCGCCCATGCTAATTCCCGCGACCAAGGCGCGGAAATGGTGCCCACCCGGCTGCCGAAAATGCCGCTCAGCGAGGAAGTGGTCGCCGATTACCAGACCCAGCGGCTTTCGCTTAAGGCCCACCCGATGGCTTTCCTGCGCGCGCAGCTTGGCGAGCGCGGCTTCCTGCGCTGCGGCGATCTGGCCGCCGCGAAAGAGCGCGGCATGGTCCATGTCGCGGGCGTGGTGCTGATCCGCCAGCGCCCCGGATCGGCCAAGGGCGTGGTATTCATCACCATCGAGGATGAAACCGGAGTGGCCAATATTGTCGTCTGGCCGGACCTCAAGGAGCGCTTCCGCAAGGAAGTGATGGGCGCGCGGTTGCTGGAAGTGCGGGGCCGGGTGGAGCGTGATGACAGTGTGATCCACGTCATCGCCGCGCACATCCGCGATGCCAGCGGTGATCTGGCGCTGCTGTCGGACGATACTTTCGCCCCGGCCATGGCGCATGCCGACGAAGTCAACCGCCCGGTGCAGGGAAGCTGGCGGGGTGCGGAGGCGGGGGGCCGACATCCCCGCAATGTCCGCGTGATCCCGAAGTCGCGGGATTTTCACTGAGACAACTGCACCCGACACTACATGAAAGGGGGTGAGGGCTGATCGCCGAAACCAAAAACCCCTGCGCAAAACCCCCACTCCCGCATGGAAGCCAGGCGCCCGCCCTGCTAGGGGGCCTGCCATGGTCAGCGATGTTACCGAACCCGATCCCTTCGATGCGATTGTCGATGCGCCCTTCGATTCGGCGCTGTCCGAGCGCTATCTGGTCTATGCGCTGTCCACCATCACCGCGCGCTCGCTGCCCGATCTGCGCGACGGACTGAAGCCGGTCCACCGCCGCCTGCTCTGGGCGATGAGGCAGTTGAAGCTCAACCCCACGGATGCCTTCAAGAAGTCGGCGCGTGTGGTGGGCGATGTCATCGGCAAGTATCACCCGCATGGCGATCAGTCGGTCTATGACGCCATGGTCCGCCTCGCGCAGGACTTTTCGCTGCGCTATCCCTTGGTCGAAGGGCAGGGCAATTTCGGCAATATCGACGGCGATAACGCCGCCGCCTACCGTTATACCGAAGCCCGACTGACCAAGACCGCGATCCAGCTGATGGCGGGGCTGGACGAAGGCACGGTCACTTTCGTTCCGACATACAACGGCGAGGACGAGGAGCCGGAGATTTTTCCCGGCCTGTTCCCCAATCTGCTCGCCAATGGCGCGATGGGCATTGCCGTGGGCATGGCGACAAGCATCCCCAGTCACAACGCTGCCGAAGTAATCGACGCCAGCCTGCTGCTGATCGACAATCCGCATGCCACTCACGAAGAGCTGATGCAGATCTTCAAGGGGCCGGACTTTGCCACTGGCGGGGTGATCGTCGATTCGCCTGCCGCGATTTCCGCCGCTTACGAAAGCGGCAAGGGCGCCTTCCGGGTGCGCGCGCGCTATTTCGCCGATGAAAGCAGGGATGAGGCTGACCGCGAGGCGGGAATCGAGCGGCTGGGCGGCGGCCAGTGGCAGCTGGTCGTGTCCGAGATTCCCTACATGGTGCAGAAGGGCAAGCTGATCGAACAGCTCGCCGCGCTGATCAACGACAAGAAAGTGCCGATCCTCGAGGACGTGCGCGATGAGAGCGACGAGAAAATCCGCCTCGTGCTTGTGCCCAAGAGCCGCAATGTCGATCCGGACCTGCTCAAGGAATCGCTCTACCGGCTGAGCGATCTTGAAAGCCGCTTCAGCCTCAACCTCAATGTGCTGGATGAAAACCGCACGCCGGGAGTGCTCAGCCTCAAGCTGCTGGTGCAGGAGTGGATCAAGAGCCAGATCGACGTTCTGCTGCGCAGCAGCCAGCACCGGCTCGACAAGATCGCCGCGCGGCTGGAGCTGGTCCTCGGCTATATCATTGCCTACCTCAATCTCGACCGCATCATCGAGATCATCCGCACCGAGGACGAACCCAAGCCGGTGATGATGCTGGAATTCGACCTGACCGACCGTCAGGCTGAGGCTATCCTCAACATGCGGCTGCGGAGCTTGCGCAAGCTGGAAGAGATGGAACTGCGCAAGGAGCATGCAGACCTCCTCGCCGAGAAGGATGAGCTCGAAAAGCTGCTCGAAAGCCCGGCTCGCCAGCGCACCCGCCTGAAGCGCGATCTGGCGAACCTGCGCAAGGACTATGCCGAGGACACCCCGCTCGGCCGCCGCCGCACAACGATTGCCGAAGCCGCACCGACGCGTGAATTTTCCATGGACGCGATGATCGAGAAAGCGCCGGTGACGGTGATCCTCTCCGCGCGCGGCTGGATTCGCGGCGCCTCCGGGCATGAAGCGCTCGACAAGGAATACAAGTTCAAGGAGGGTGATGGCCCGGCCTATGCGCTCCACGCGCAGACCACCGACAAGCTGCTGATTGCCTGCGACAATGGCCGCTTCTATACACTTGGCGCCGACAAGCTGCCCTCCGCGCGCGGCTTTGGCGAGCCGATCCGATCGATGCTGGACATCGATTCGGGCGCGGAGATCGTCAGCCTATTGGTCTATCGCCCCAAGGCGCAACTGCTGCTGGCATCGAATGCCGGGCGCGGCTTCGCGGCAGAGGCCGACGAACTGCTCGCCGAAACCCGCAAGGGCAGGGGGGTGATGACCACCAAACCCGGCGTAAAGCTGGCCGTGGTCCGCGAAATCCCGCCCGAGCATGACCACATCGCCGTGGTCGGCGACAACCGCAAGCTGGTGGTATTCAGCCTTGAAGAACTGCCGGTGCTGGCAAAAGGCCAGGGCGTCACCCTGCAACGCTACCGCGACGGCGGGCTGGCGGACGCAGTGACGCTGAAGCTGGAGGAAGGCCTGTCATGGAAGATGGGCGGCGAGAGCGGGCGGACCCGCACCGAGAGCGACATGCGGCTGTGGAAAGTCGCGCGCGGCGCAGCGGGACGGCTGCCGCCGACGGGGTTTCCACGGGACAACAAGTTCTAGGGTTTATGCGCCCGGTCGATCGTGCGGCCGCCGTGGATCATCGTCAGCCAGCCAATCAGCAGGATGGCTGTGCCGGCAAACTGGATTGCGGAAGCGTAAGGCCAAGCATGCCCAAGTGCTTCTGACCATGCTGGCAGGCAAAATATAATAATGCCCGTCTGGAAGAATTTGGGAGCGAGCCGCGCGCCTGTACCGCCGACGCCCATGAATGTGCAGCAGGCGATAGTGGCCATGCCATGCATGAACTGGATTTGGCTCGCCAGCAGCAGGTTTGCGGCGGGGTGGGCAAGCATGAAAATCATGGCTGCGAAGCAGGCCTGCATCGCCCCCAGCCGCATCCAGACGCTGCGCGACCAGACCGTGCTCATTGCTTCAGCTCCGCCTCGAGAAGGCGTTCGACACGCGCCTTGTCCGGGAAGCCCTCCGCCACCCAGCGGTCTTCCACCGCGCGTAATATCCGCGCGACTTCCGGCCCGGCCTTGATGCCGCGTGCGACGATTTCACCGCCTTTCAGGGGGAAGGTCGGGATGGTCCAGTCCTTGAGCGATGACGTGTCCGCGCCGGTCAGCAGCAGGCGGTCGAGGGCTTGTTCGAGGCCGAGGCGATAGGCGTGGGCGCGGGGATCCTCCCCGTTCCGGGGAGGATTGCGCGCCGCAGCGCTCATCAGCCGCTTTTTCTGAGCGCCAGAGAGGCGGAACCTAGCCGCGACCTGTCCAGCGAGGTCCGCGTCCGGCGGGAGCAGCGCGGCGAGGCGGCGGATGGGGTCGGGGGCCACTTCCTGCCGCATTTCCTCTGTCACCAGTGCGGCCAGCGCATCCACATCAGCTTCAGGCAGGATCTGCGCCAGAACGCCCAATTCCGCCATCCTCGCCGCAGTCGGCGCGGGGTTTGGCAAGGCGAGCAGGTTGAGCATCTCCATGCCGATCCGCTCGCGCGACAGGCCTTTCAGCGTAGCAGCCAATTCTGCGCAAGCCGCTTCCGACTCCGCGTCAGCAGGCTCTGAGCCGAACCGCGCCTGAAACCGGAAGTAACGCAGGATGCGCAAGTGGTCCTCGCGGATGCGCTCCCTCGCGTCGCCGATGAATCGCACGCGGCGCGCTTTCAGATCGTCCAGACCGCCGAAAAAGTCGGAGATTTCACCACTCGCCGGATCGGCATAGAGCGCGTTGATAGTGAAATCGCGTCGGGCCGCATCGTCCTGCCAATCGCTGGCGAAGGCTACAGTGGCGCGGCGGCCATCGGTGCTGACGTCATGGCGCAGCGTGGTGATCTCGACCGGGCCGCCTTTCAGGATCGCGGTGATCGTTCCGTGGGCGATGCCGGTGGGGACATGTCCGATCTTCGCTGCATCCAGCCGCGCCATCACGTCTTCGGGGATCAGCGGCGTGGCGAGGTCGATGTCTTTCACCTCGATCCCAAGCAAGGTGTCGCGCACCGCGCCTCCGACAAAGCGGGCATTGCCTGCACCCAGCGCTCCCACCAGCCGCGCGAGGTCGGGCCGCTTTGTCCAGGGAGCGGGTGGGAGGCAGTCAGTCATGCCACTTCAGCCTGCGCGAGAGATTGACGATCAGCGTCGCGGTTATTCCCCAGATGGCATGCTCGCGCCAGACGATCTCGTTGATGGGTCGCATAAGGCCGTCCCATTCGAGCAGGTGCTGGTTGTGGTTGGCCGCATCGAGCAAGAAACCGGCAGGCGGCTCGAACCATTGGGCGACTTCGACCGGGTTGGGGCGGATCTCGATATCACCGGGGACAGTGGCCAGGACCGGGGTAATCTCATAACCCGAATGGGTTTTGTAGACATCGCTTGTGCCGATCACGCGCACTTTTTCGGGATCTATGCCGAGTTCCTCATGCGCCTCGCGCACGGCAGCTTCCTCGGGGCTTTCGCCGGGATCAATGCCGCCGCCCGGGAAAGCGATCTGCCCGGGATGGCTGCGCATGTTTGAGGGGCGGTGGAGCAGCAGCACGCCCGGTTCCTCGCGCTCGGTAAAGGCAATCAGCACGGCGGCGGGGCGGAATTCGGTTACATTGAAGGGGCGATGGTCGCGGAACAGGACTGGTGGCTCGCCGCTGTGCCCGCGCTCAAAATGGCGGCTGACTTTCTCGAACAGCGCGCTCATTGCGGGACCAGCGCAAATGTCTGGTCCTGGCTGGTGACGCTTAGGCTGCCCTGATCGAGCGCGATTTCAACCAGCTGGCCGTAAGTGCTGCGATTGAGCCGCGCCTCGGTCCCATGGCGCACGGCGACATAGAGTGCAGGAAGATCGGGGTCGCCGCGCGCGATAATCGGGTGATCCGGGCCTGCCAGCACAATATCGTCAGTATTGAGCCGGAATGCGAGCGCGCCGCTTTCCTGTGTGACGTCGACGGCAATGAATGCCGCGTCTTCAACCTCAATCGAGAGTTTTTCGTGCGGCGTGACCAGCCAGTGACGATCAGCCGCATCGCGCATCAGCAGGCTGGCGAAAGCCCGCACCATGGCGGGGCGGGTGATCAGGCCGCCCTGATGATACCAGCGCCCATCGGCGGCGATCCGCATCTCGCTTATCCCCTCGCTGGCAGGCGCCCACTGGTCGAGCGGCGGCAGCTTGCGCGCATCGACTTGCGCCGCAATCTCGGCGAGGGACAGGGAAGCGAGTTCCGGGGGTGGCTCGTAGGGCATCGGCGCTGCGATGCCAGCAACGTTCCTCCCCTGCAAGGGCAGGGGGGCCGCCTTTTGCTGTGGAGGGGGTGGGCCTCAGGGGTATGCCTTGCGGCGAGCCCCCTCCGTCATCGCTCCGCGCTGCCACCTCCCCGCGAGCGGGGAGGAATTGGTTACCGCCAAGGCCCCAACATGCCGGTAACCGGCAAGACTGCCGGATTGTCGCAGCGCACCAGCAGGCGGTGCTTCTCGTATGGGCCCGGCAGCTGCCATTCCTGCGTGGGTTCGGCAGAAAAGCCCCAGAAGCGGCCGTAGTATTCAGGATCGCCGATCATCACCTGCGGCAGCGGCGCCTCCGGATTGAGCGCGGCAATGCAGGCGGCCATCAGCGCCTTGCCGTAACCAAGCCCCTGCAACTCGGGCAGCACGGCGACCGGACCGACCATGATCAGCGGATGCCGCCGCCCGTCAGGAGTGTTCAGCGCGACCGGCCAGCACTGGATCGTGCCGACCAAGTGGTCCTCATCATCGAGCGCCGCGAAGGACAGCGCGGGCAGCCAGTCCGTTCCCTCGCGCACCTTGTAGGCCGTCCGCTGGTGTCGGCCGGGTTCGAATGCGCGATCGAGCAGCGCTTCGATGAGCGCGGGATCGATGCTGTCGAGAGGAACGATGTTGGACATGGGACGGGCGCCGATAGGGGAGCAGGCGCGCGGTTGCAATGGGCGGATGCAATGGAAAACAGCCTGCGGCGGGGAAAGTGGATAGCCGGTACTGTGCGCTTGCGTTCAGGCCATGGAGCGGGGCAAGCTTCGGATCATGTCAGCCTTCCTCTTTCGCCCCAACCTGGCCGCCCCGATTTTCGGCGTGGACGAGGCCGGTCGCGGGCCGCTGGCCGGGCCAGTGGTTGCCGGTGCCGTCTTGCTGGGCGACGAAGCGCCGCAGGGTCTTGATGATTCCAAGAAGCTCTCGGCCAAGCGCCGCGCGGAACTCGAAGAGCAAATCAAGGCCCGCTGCCATTGGGCGATCGGCGTCGCGGAAGTCGACGAGATTGACCGCATCAACATCTTTCAGGCGACCATGCTGGCCATGACCCGGGCCGTGGCGGCTCTATGCGAAACTTTTGGCGGCGAGCCGGGACACGTCCTGATCGACGGCAATATGACGCCCGCGGGGCGCTGCGGTGAGTGGCGCTGGACGGCGCGGGCAATCGTCGGCGGAGACGGCATCGAGCCTTGCATTTCCGCGGCCTCGATCATTGCAAAGGAACACCGCGACCGGATGATGCGCCGTCTGGCCGAGGCGCACCCGCACTATGGCCGGGAGCGCAACATGGGCTATGGCACACGTGAGCACCTGGAGGCGCTCCGCCGCCATGGCCCCGCGCCCTGCCATCGCCGCTCTTTCGCGCCGGTCGCCCAACTGGAGTTGCAGGTATGAGAGGATTTACCGAGGCCGACGTTCCCGATCAGTCGGGCAAATGCTTCATCGTAACTGGCGCCAACACCGGGCTTGGTTTCGATGTCGCACGGGTGCTGGCGGGCAAAGGCGCGCGGGTGCTGCTCGCCTGCCGCGACAGGGGCAAAGCGGCGGAAGCGATCGGGCGGATTGGTGCGGGGGACATGGCGCACCTGCCGCTCGATCTGGCGGACCTTGCCAGCGTGCGCGCCGCTGCCGAGGCTGCATCGCGCGAGCCGCGCATCGATGGTCTGATCAACAATGCCGGGGTGATGATCCCGCCGCTTACCCGCACGGCGCAGGGCTTTGAGCTGCAGTTCGGAGTCAACCACCTCGGCCATTTCGCGCTGACCGGGCTGTTGCTTCCCAAGCTGACCCAGGCTCCCGCCGCGCGGGTTGTGGTCACGGCCAGCCTTGCCCACAAGCGCGGCGTGATAAATTGGGAAGACCTCAATTCGGAAAAGGATTACAATCGCGGCGCTTGCTATAGCCAAAGCAAGCTGGCGAACATGCTGCATTTCGCCGAGCTTGACCGCAGACTGCGCGCCGCCCGTTCGCCCGTGTCTGCGCTGGGCTGCCATCCTGGCGTCGCGGCGACCGACCTGATGCGCAACACCGGGTGGTTCCGGCCATTCACGCCGCTGCTCGGCGTATTCCTGAACACGGCGGCGAAAGGCGCATGGCCAGCTTTGCAGGCGGCCTGCGATCCGGCGGCAGAAGGCGGGGACTACTATGGCCCGCAAGGTCTCGGCGAAGCGCGCGGGGCCTCGGGACCGGCCAGCCGCACTGCAGCGGCGCTCGATGAAGGGCTGGCGCGGCGGTTGTGGGATGTTTCGGTTGAAATGACCGGAGTCGATCCGGGGCTGGCGCCAGCCTAACCCCACGCCAGCTTGTGCATCGAGGCCAGATAGGCCTGCATGCCTGTTTCCATGTCCTCTGGATTGGTCGGTATGCCGGTCTGTTCGGGCTTTTGCCGGGCTTCAAGCTGGGTATGCATGTCGTCCTTGCTGTTGACTCTGGGATAGGGTTCTTTTGGAACCGGCACCCCCAGAAAGTCGCAAAGCGGTTCCCAGCCTTCGGCCGAGCGATGGACGAGAAGGCGCTCGGGGGGCAGACCGGCAATCACATCGGCGCGCCAGCGATTGAAATAGTCGATCATCCATTCCCGGTCATCGAGGTGATCGACGAATGGGCCGACGACGGCACCGCGCATGAATTCGCTGACCGGGCTGTCCAAGAAGCCGGCCATATTGGCGGGCGAGAAGATTGTCTGACGGACCGAAGTGTACCAGCTGTCGGCATCCCGGTCGGAAAGGATTACTTTGGCCTCGGGATAATAGGCGGCCAGTTCGCGCCAGTAGGTGCAGGTGGGATAGTCGACTGTGGCAGAAAATCCGTCGAACATCGCATCCCAGTCCGGCGCGCCTTTTACCACGGCAAACCATTGCGGCATGCGCTTGCGCGCCTGCCCCAAAACTTCGGTCATATGATAGCACGGGCCTAAGCCGATGTGCTCCAGAGCCAGCTTCAGTGACAGGGTGCCAGTCCGCCCAAGGCCCGCACCGATAACTTTCAATGCCATGTCGCAAAATCCTTTCGATTGGCCGCTCACCCAAACTGCCGAAAAAATTTACCGTGCGCGAGTCCGCAAAGCCACACCACCATATGTTGAGTCCCGGGATTCCTTGCGGACTCAACATGCAGTGCCGTGCCCGATGTGTTCCGGCGGCGTTGAGCAATCCTTAACCATGGTCTGCAAGGATTCGCCTGAAGTCAGCACTTGACGCGGACTCCACGAGGACTCACCCTGTGGATAAGTCAGGGGGCAATGTCGGACAGATGACACAGGTAATGCTGAAGGAACCGCCGCGCGTGCGTGGCAAGGCTGGGCCGCGGCCTGCGCAGGATCTGCCGCTGGGCAAGATCCTGGACGGGGATTGCATTGAGGCAATGCGCAGCCTGCCTGTGGCCAGCGTCGACATGATTTTCGCCGATCCGCCCTACAATCTGCAGCTTGGCGGCGATCTTTCGCGGCCCGATGGCAGCCATGTCGATGCGGTCACCGATCACTGGGACCAGTTCGACAGTTTCGCTGCGTATGACGCGTTTTCGCGTGCCTGGCTGGCCGAGGCGCGGCGCATCCTCAAGCCTGCCGGTTCGATCTGGGTGATCGGATCGTACCACAACATCTTCCGCCTTGGCGCGATGATGCAGGACATGGGCTTCTGGATCCTCAACGATATCGTCTGGCGCAAGGCCAATCCCATGCCCAATTTCAAGGGCACCCGCTTCACCAACGCGCACGAAACGCTGATCTGGGCCTCGATGGGTGAGAAAGCGAAATACACCTTCAACTACCGCGCGATGAAGACGTTGAACGATGAATTGCAGATGCGCAGCGACTGGGTGCTGCCGATCTGCAGCGGTCCGGAACGGCTGAAAAAGGGCGGGCACAAAGTCCACCCGACCCAAAAGCCCGAGGCATTGCTCTATCGGGTGATGCTGGCGACGACCAACAAGGGCGATGTCGTGCTCGATCCCTTCTTTGGCACTGGCACCACAGGCGCGGTTGCCAAGCGGCTTGGCCGCGAATGGATCGGCTGCGAGCGCGAGGTAAATTACCGTGATGCCGCGCTTGAGCGGATCGAGATGGCGCTACCGCTCGATGAAAGCACGATTGCAACGATGCAGAGCCCCAAGAGCGCGCCCAAGGTGGCTTTTGGCACGCTGGTCGAAACTGGCTGGATCGCCCCGGGAAGCATAGTCAGTGACAAGAAGCGCCGCCACAAGGCGCAAGTCCGCACAGATGGCTCGCTGCTTTGCGGGGCTGACAGCGGCTCGATTCACGGCTTGGGTGCTAAACTGCAGGGCGCGCCCTCGTGCAATGGCTGGACTTTTTGGCATATTGAACATGAAGGTGAATTGAAGCCCGTGGATGCCATCCGTCAGCTCTATCTGCTGGCGACGGAGGATTGACCCTGGCCGAAACCGCCACCTGGTATCTGCGCCCTATTGCACTCGCCGAAAGCCCGCAGAGCGAGGAAGGCGAGGCGCTGTGTCTTGCGGGGGGGCTGGTCTACGCGAGCCGCTTCGCACTGATCGAACGAGAGGGCGGCAGGATCGTCTCTCGCCGCCGCTTCGGCCTTGCCGAGCTGAAGGCGGCTTTGCCCTCGCTGCCCGATGCTGTGCGCGAGCAGTTCGACAATCTCCAGCGCACGCCTGCGTCGCTGCAGCTTGGTGCGCGCACCATTCGCCTAGATCAGCCGCATGTGATGGGCATTCTCAATGTCACGCCGGACAGTTTCTCCGACGGCGGCCAGTTCATGGACAATCCCGACGTCGCCAATGCGCATGCTGCGGCCATGCTGGAAGCAGGCGCTGCGATCATCGATGTTGGCGGCGAAAGCACGCGTCCGGGCTCTGCCCCGGTGTGGGAAGGGGATGAGCTGAAGCGCGTCATCCCGGCGGTTGAGAGGCTTGCCGCGTCGGGCGCCGCCATCAGCGTCGATACCCGGCGCGCCTCGGTGATGGAAGCCGCGCTCGGCGCGGGCGCACACCTGTTCAATGACGTATCCGCCTTGCGCTTTGATCCACGCAGCCTCGAACTGGCAGCCAATTCGAAAGCGCCGGTTGTGCTGATGCATGCGCCCGGAGACGGGCAGGACTTGCATGCTGAAGGCGATTATCGCGACGTCGTGCTCGATGTGTTCGACTGGCTGGCCGCGCGGCGCGATGCGGCGCTGGCAGCAGGCATTGCGCGTGAGGCGATCATTCTCGATCCCGGCATCGGATTCGGCAAGTCGGTGGCGGACAATCTGGCCCTGCTGAACGCCCTGCCGCTGTTTCACGCGCTGGGCCAACCCTTGATGGTGGGCGCCAGCCGCAAGCGGATGATCGGCGCGCTCTCGGGCGAGGCGCCTGCGCACCTGCGGCTGGGCGGCAGCGTGATGCTGGCGTGCAAGGCGCTGGATGCCGGAGTGCAACTGCTGCGCGTGCATGACGTTCCCGAAACAGTGCAGGCGGTGCGCGTCTGGCGTGGCCTCCGCGATGCGGCGCTCACCGATTTCGCACAACTTCCAGCCTAGCCCGGAGCCGCCGTCGAACCGGCCAGCAAGCCGCCATCGATATCCAGTTCCGAGCCGGTTATGTAGGTGGCCTCGTCGCTGGCCAGCAGGACGGCGAGTGCAGCTACTTCCTCGGCCCGGCCAAAGCGCCGCAGGGGTGTGTCCGCGACCAGTGCAGACATTCTTGCATCGCGATCAGGCCCGTCCCCCACCATCGCCTCCCACATGTCGGTCAGGATCGCAGCGGGATGGATCGAGTTGCAGCGGATTTTCCAGCCTTGCTGGGCGCAATAGAGCGCCACGGTCTTGGAATGATTGCGCACGGCCGCTTTTGAGCTGGCATAGGCCGCAGCACCGGGAATGCCCACCAGGCCGGAGCGCGAGGACATGTTGATGATCGACCCCGCGCCTTTGGCTTTCATTGCCCGGATTGCATAGCGGCAGCCGAGAAATGTGCCGTCGAGATTGACTGCGTGCACCCGGTGCCATTCCGCGAGGCTGGCATGTTCGGGATCGTGCGGGCCTGCGCTGTGCTCGAAACCGGTAATCCCGGCATTATTCACGACGACGTCGGCGCTCGGCACCTGGGCCGCCAATGCGGCCCAGTCGGCCTCGCTTGAAACGTCGAGCGGGATAAAGCGGCAAGCAAGCCCTTGCGCCGCAGCCTCGCCGCCAGCGCGGTCGATATCAGTAACTATCACTTCAGCACCTTCGTGAGCGAATGCTTCGGCGATCGCGCGGCCTATCCCGCGCGCTGCGCCGGTAATTACGCAGAGCTTTCCAGTCAGGCGGGGCATGGGGAATCCTTCAAAACTAATTGGTCCGGGCGGCCAGTGGGGCCGCGATTGCTCGACTTGTCCGCCGGAGCGGTGTCACTGGACCAATGGAAGGACTCCCTCGCTTGCTAACTGAATATAGCGCGATCATGCGGCTGCGCAAATCCCGTCAGTCGGAACCGTTTGTAAGATTATGGCATCACCTGCCCGGATGGCCGCCAGCCGCCGAGCTACCGCGAAACGCTGGGCGTCGCACCACACCAGTTTACCCGGCACGGAAGCAGCATAGCGAAGTAGCGCAAATGGCGCTTGCCTTATTCTACCTTCAAGATAGACATTGGCTTCGGCCTCAATGCGCCGTCTTGCGGGAGTTAGGATATGGCTCGCTTTCTCACATGCTCGATCGTTGCCGGCTGCGCGCTTGTCGCGGCCTGTTCGAAGGCGCCGGACCGCCAGGAGCAGTCCGTTACCGCCGTGGACGTTCGCGAAGCCGCTGCGCCGCAGGAGGCCGCCGGATCAGGGTCCATGGCGCCGCCGGGCATCGTGCCCAATGCCGCGCCGGGCGTGGCTTTCAATTATCGCTATGCTTTCGTCCTGCCCAGCAAGTCGATTTCCGCAGTGCAGGAGAGCCATGCCGCGGCCTGCGAAAAGCTGGGAATCACCCGCTGCCGCATCACAGGCATGCATTATACTCTCCACGATGAAGACCAGGTGACGGGACAGCTGTCTTTCAAGCTCGCGCCCGAGCTTGCGCGCGGTTTTGGCAAGGAAGGGATTGCGGCGGTCGAGAAAGCGGCGGGGCGTCTCGTCGACGCGGCGATTGAAGGCACTGACGTCGGCACGCAGATAACGGCGTCGCAGCGGCGCAGCGCGGATCTGCAGGCAGAGCTTTCCCGCATCGAGGCGCGGCTGACCGCAGGGGGCATAGGCGATCGCGAGCGGGCTGAGTTGACCGAGCAGGCACAGCAAATGCGCCAGCAACTATCTGGCGAGCGGCAATCGCGCAGCGAAGGCGAGGAACAGCTCGCCAATACGCCGATGACTTTCGACTATACAGGCGATGAAAGCTTTACGCTGGGCGGCAATCCCGTCGGCAATGCGGCGCAAGGGGCCTGGGACAGCCTGATCACGATGATTGCTTTCGTCCTCATGGCGATCGGTGTTGCCCTGCCGTGGTTGGCGCTGCTGGCAGTCTTGCTGTGGGCCTGGCGATCAAGAGCCGGATTGTGGCTGCGCGGCAACGTGCGCGGCAAGCCTGCGCCGGACAAGACATCGCCGCAAGGTGATGGGGCGAGCCCGGCATGACAGCCGTGCCGCTCGAACCGATGGTGTGTGATCACGATGGCGTTGCGCTGCATGGCTTTGTTTCCGTGCCGGAAGGGAAGGGCCCGCATCCCGCTGTGCTGGTGATGCACAGCGGCCTTGGCATCGGTCACTTGTCGGAGGAGACGGTTCGCCGGCTGGCCGGGCTCGGCTATCTGGCGGTCGCGTCCAACATGTATGGCCCCGACGCGGATCTCAGCACTCCCGGCAAGACCGGCGCCACTTGCGCGGCGCTGATGCAGGAGCCGGCGGTTTTGCGCGATCGCTGCGTCAGGTGGTTCGATGCGGTGGCCACGCGCGATGATGTTGATTCCTCCCGGATCGCCGCGATCGGCTATTGCCTGGGCGGCAAATGCGTCCTCGAACTGGCGCGCAGTGGGCGCGACGTCAAAGCCGCGGTCAGCTTTCACGGCGATCTTACGACTCATGCCCCTGCGAGCCCCGGCGCGATCCGGGGCGAAGTCGTGGCGCTTTGCGGCGCGCGCGACCCGTTCTGCACGCCGGACACGACCGTGGCTTTCCGCGCGGAAATGGAAGCGGCCGCGGCGAGCTGGCAGATCACCGAATGGGGCAAAGTCGCCCATGGGTTCACTGATGCAGAAGGCAGCGGCATGGCGCCGGGGCTGGAATATGATGCGATTGCCGACAAGGTCTCGTGGGCGGGCACGCTGGCGTTGTTGGATCAGGTTTTGCGCCGGACCTGAAACTGCCGCCGCCGATCATGCATCGATCATCTCCGGATCCAGCTCCCCGGCGCGGTTCTGGATAAACATGAAGCGCTGTGCGGGATCGCGGCCCATCAGCCGGTCGACCAGGTCTTTCACAGCCGCGCGGCCTTCGTATTCGGGCGGCAGCGTGATCCGCAGCAACCCGCGCGTTTTCGGGTCCATTGTGGTTTCGCGCAGCTGGCCAGGGTTCATTTCACCGAGGCCCTTGAAACGGCCGACTTCGACTTTCTTGCCTTTGAAAAGTGTGGCTTCCAGCTCGGCGCGGTGGGCTTCGTCGCGGGCGTAGGCGGACTGGTTGCCAGCAGTGAGGCGATAGAGTGGGGGCTGGGCAAGATACAAATGCCCGCGGCGGACGACTTCGGGCATTTCCTGGAAGAAGAAGGTCATCAGCAGCGTGGCGATATGGGCGCCGTCAACGTCCGCGTCCGTCATGATGACGATGCGGTCGTAGCGCAAGTTATCCGGGTTGCAGTCCTTGCGCATGCCGCAGCCCATCGCGAGCGCCAGATCGGCGATTTCAGAGTTCGCGCGAATTTTGTCGGCTGTCGCACTGGCAACATTGAGGATTTTGCCGCGAATTGGCAGGATCGCCTGGGTCTTGCGGTCGCGCGCCTGCTTGGCGCTGCCGCCGGCCGAATCGCCTTCGACAATGAATAGTTCGGTCTCGCCCTTGCCTTCACCGGTGCAGTCGGTGAGCTTGCCGGGCAGGCGCAGCTTGCGCGCTGAAGTTGCAGTCTTGCGTTTGACTTCGCGTTCGGCCTTGCGGGCGAGGCGCTCGTCCATGCGCTCGATTACGTGGCTCAGCAGCGCCTTGCCGCGCTCCATATTGTCGGCAAGAAAATGGTCGAAATGGTCGCGCACCGCGTTCTCGACCATCCGCGCGGCTTCGGGGCTGGTCAGGCGGTCCTTGGTCTGGCTCTGAAACTGGGGGTCGCGAATAAAGACCGAGAGCATCGATTCGCTGCCAGTCACCACGTCCTCGGGCGTGATGTCCTTGGCTTTTTTCGTGCCGACCAGTTCGCCGAAAGCCCGGATGCCCTTGACGAGCGCGGCGCGCAGGCCTGCTTCATGCGTGCCGCCATCGGGGGTGGGAATGGTGTTGCAATACCAGCTGTATGACCCGTCCGACCATAGCGGCCAGGCCACTGCCCATTCGACCCGGCCCTGCTCATCGCCCGGGAAGTCCTGTGAGCCGCTGAAGAACTGCGTGGTGACGCATTCGCGGCTGCCAAGCTGTTCGGTAAGGTGGTCTGCCAGCCCGCCAGGGAACTGGAATACGGCCTCGGAGGGAACGTCATCGCTGGCGAGGCTCGCGGCGCATTTCCAGCGGATTTCCACGCCGGCAAACAGGTAAGCTTTGGAACGGGCGAGCTTGAACAGGCGGGCAGGCTTGAACTTCGCGTCCTCGCCGAAAATTTCGGGGTCCGGCACGAATGTGACTGACGTGCCGCGCCGGTTGGGGGTGCCGCCCAGACCTTGCAGCGGGCCTTGCGGCAGGCCGCGCGAAAATTCCTGCGCGTAAAGCTCCTTGTTCCGCGCCACTTCGATGCGGGTGAGGCTGGAGAGCGCATTGACCACGCTGACACCGACCCCGTGCAGGCCTCCCGAAGTGGCATAGGCCTTGCCGGAAAACTTGCCGCCCGAATGCAGCGTGGTGAGGATCACTTCGAGCGCCGACTTGCCGGGATACTTGGGATGCTCGTCCACCGGGATGCCGCGCCCGTTGTCAGTGATGGTCAGGCGGTTGCCTTCCTCCAGCGTCACTTCGATGCGGTTTGCATGGCCCGCAACGGCCTCGTCCATCGCATTGTCGAGCACTTCGGCGGCGAGGTGGTGCAGTGCGCGCTCGTCCGTTCCGCCGACGTACATGCCCGGGCGGCGGCGAACTGGCTCAAGCCCTTCGAGAACCTCGATGGCGCTGCCATCATAGGCATCGCCATTGCTGGCGGGCAATTTGCCGAAAAGATCGTCTGCGGGATTTGTGGCCATGCTTGCGGCTATAGGCGCGTGGGATTCCGGGCGGCAAGCGCGGGGTGCGGGTTATCTTCAGGCTGCGTGCGATGGCGTCCTTCGGGACCCGTCTTAGTTGCCAAACCGACTGGGCGCTGCGCTGATCACATCAACTCCGCCGCGGCGCACCTGACGCACTTCCAGCGCGCGCTCGATCGCGCCGTTGCTGCGGAAGCGGAAAGCACCGTCGAGCCCCAGGAATCCGTCGGCGTCAAAAAGCCGCGACATGGGGAAGACTGTTCCTGGCCGCCAGTCGCGCGCGACGCGCAAGGTCAGCAGCACCGAATCATAGCCCAGCGTGGCAATGCGGTAGGGCGGGCTGCCAAACCGGTTGCGATAGGAATCGGCAAAGCGGCGCCAGTTCTGGTCCGAGACTGCCGAATACCAGGCGCCCGCGAGCGCGGGTGTTGCGGAAATCGCGCTTTCGCCGCTCCACAGTTCAGTACCGAGTATCTGGGCAGCACTGCCATTGCCGCTCTTCAGCAGCGGCCCCGCCTGTGCCGAAATACGGCCGCCATCGGCAATCAGCACGGCGTCATAGCCGCCCTTGTCGCGCAGCCGCCGGACTGCCGATGCCAGCGAAGCGGCGCTGCGATCGAATGTTTCCATACCGGCCAGCGTGCCGCCTTGCGCGCGCACTGACGAAACCATCGCCGCCGACGCGCGCTGGCCATATTCACCGCTTGGGATCAGCGCCGCAAATGAACTGTGGCCCTGCGCGCGCGCCCAGGCGACAGTGCGGCCGACTGACTGGCTGGGCAAATTGCCCATGATCAGCGTGTCGCGCGCGGCGCGGGATTCATCGTTAGAATAGGAAATCACCGGCACGCGTGCCGGGCGGGCGGCGGCGGCGACAGGAGCGATGTCTTCCGACAGCAAGGGGCCGAGGATCAGCTTGTTGCCATCGGCAATCGCGCGGGCAGCGGCCGATCCGGCGCCAGTCGAGGTGTCATAGGTGGTGATTCGCAGGTTTTGCGCATTGGTGTCGAGCAGTGCCATGGTCGTCGCATTGGCGATCGATTGGGCTGCCGGAGCATTCGGTCCGCTCATCGGCAGGAGCAGTGCTACCCGGTGGCGCTCTCTGTCCGTTGGCAGAACTCCGGCGGAAGGCATGTCCGGCGCAGGCGGCGGTGCTGGCGGTGGCGGAGCGACGGTCTTGCATGCCGCGACCAGAGTAACGGCTGCGATCGCGACCAGCCGGCGCCGGTCTATAACTCGACCGAACAAATTTACGTGGGCCATGGCTTGTCGCTCTCCAATATGCCGTCCATGCTTTCAACTATGGAACCGCGTCTTAACCCTGGTCTTTACATTGTCGCGACGCCGATTGGCAATCTTGGAGATATCTCCGCGCGCGCGCTGGACGTGTTGCGGGGCGTTTCTGCCGTGGCCTGCGAGGATACGCGAGTGACGGGCAAGTTGCTCCATTTGCTGGGAATCAAGCAGCGGCTGATCCGCCATGACGATCATGCCAGCGATGCGGACCGCGATGGCTTGCTGGCCCTGGCCGCGCGCGAGCCCGTGGCGCTCGCCTGCGATGCAGGCACGCCGCTGATTTCCGATCCCGGCTACCGTCTGGTGCGCGCGGCGCGTGAGCGCGGCGTGGATGTCACCAGTTTGCCAGGGCCCAGCGCGGCGATCGTCGCGCTGAGCATGTCGGGCCTGCCGACGGACCGCTTCCTGTTCGCGGGTTTCCTGCCGCCCAAGGCCGGCGCCCGCGCAGCCGCGCTTGCGGAACTGGCGCCACTGCGCGCGACTTTGGTGTTTTATGAGACTGCCCCACGTGTGGCTGCCATGCTGACTGATCTCGGCGCGGCCATGCCCGGGCGGGAAGTCGCCGTGGCGCGCGAGCTGACCAAGCTGCATGAGGAATTGCGCACGGGCAGCGCGGCGGAGCTTGCAGCGCACTTTGCGGCCAATCCCACCAAGGGCGAAATCGTGGTGCTGGCGGGCCCGCCGCCCGTGGCGGAAGCGCAGGACTGGGATCTCGATGCCATGCTCCGCGCCGAACTGGCCCATGCCAAGCCTTCGCAAGCCGCCGCAGCCGTGGCCAAGGCGACCGGGGCGGACCGCAAGGTGCTTTATGCCCGCGCAATGGAGCTCAAGTGAGCAGCAGGGCCGAGCGGGAGGCGCGGGGAAGGCGGGGCGAGACTATCGCCGCCTGGTACTTGCGCCTCACGGGCTGGAAAGTGCTGGCCACTCGTGCGCGCTGTCCGCGCGGCGAAGTCGATATCGTGGCTCGCCGGGGCAGGCTTGTCGCGTTCGTGGAAGTCAAATGGCGGCGCGACGCGCGCGATCTTGATCAGTCGATCGATCATTTCCGCCTGCGACGCGTAGCGGCAGCCGCTGAAGCGCTGGCTCCGCGCTACGCCAAGCCGGGCGATGACCTCCGGATCGACGTATTGCTGCTCGCGCCCGGGAAATGGCCGCACCGGATCGCCAATGCCTGGCAATCCGGTGCGTAAACAAGCGGGCGTTGCAATCAGTGGTCTTTGGAGGGCTGTTCGCCTTCGTGATGGTCGCCGCTCGTGGGAGCGGGGTGCTCGGCCGGATTGGCGATAGCGGCGCCGGAGAAGCCGAGGACGGCGAGCGCGCAGGCGAGGGCGGGAAGCAGGGTTTTGCGCATGAAGGGGTCCTCTCAGGACAGCATCGATTCGAGGCAGGCGCATTTATGGTCGCCAGTGATCGCGTTCCCGATTATGTGCCCCTCAGCATTTCCACGAGGTCCGCGATAAGATGACGTTACGCATAGCTGTCCAGATGGATCCGCTGGAAACGATCAACATCAATGGCGATTCCAGCTTTCACCTGATGCTCAGTGCGCAGGCGCGCGGCTATACGCTGTGGCACTACGATGTGCGCACGCTGGCGCTGGATGAAAGTCGGCTGACGGCCTGGGCTGCGCCAGTGACTGTCCAGCGCGTGGCCGGTGATCATTTTGAACGCGGCAAATATGCCAAGATCGACCTGGTGCAGGACATTGATGTCGTCCTGATGCGGCAGGATCCGCCATTCGACCTCGGCTATATCACCGCGACACATTTGCTCGAGCGGCTGAAGGGCCAGACGCTGGTGGTCAACGATCCCGCATCCGTGCGCAATGCACCTGAAAAAGTCATGGTGCTGGACTACGCGCGGTTCATGCCGCCAACGCTCGTTGCCCGCCGGATCGAGGACGTGCGGGAGTTTCAATTGCGGCATCCGGGGGATCTTGTGGTCAAACCACTACACGGCAATGGCGGCAAGGCGGTGTTCCGCATCCCGGCCGATGGCAGCAACCTCGGCGCATTGGTCGAAATGTTCCACAACGCCTGGGTCGAGCCGTTCATGGTCCAGCCATTCCTTCCCGAAGTGGCGCTGGGCGACAAGCGCATCGTGCTGGTGGACGGCAAATTCGCCGGCGCGATCAACCGCCGCCCGGGCGAGGGCGAATTTCGCAGCAACCTTGCGGTCGGCGGGTCGGCTGAACCCACCGAACTGACTGAACGCGAAGAAGAAATCTGCGCGGTGATGGGGCCGGACCTGAAAGCGCGCGGGCTTGTTTTCGTCGGTATCGATGTGATTGGCGGCAAGTGGCTGACGGAGATCAACGTCACTTCGCCCACGGGGATCGTGGCAATTGACCGGTTCAACGGCACGGATACGGCCGGCATGATCTGGGATGCAATCGTCGCGCGGCACCGGGCTATGTGAGTGCCTGTGCGGGGCTCGGGCTCCAGACTGGACAGAGCCCGCTGACTTCAATTAAGTGATACAGAGTGTATCACTTAATTGAAGTCAGCGAATGTTCATGCGGTTCCGCTCCACTTTGATTGCGCTCGCGCTGTTGACCTGTGCCGCTTCGGTTCAGGCAGATTCGGGCAACACATGGCGAGTCAACGGCGCGATCAGCGGGCGAACTTTCGTGCTGGACTGCAAGTTGGTCCAAGGCACGGGATCATGCGTCGATGCGGCGCCGGGAGGAAAGGCCAAGCCCTTGACCAGCCTGTCGACTTCAGGTGACCGCGCCAGCTGGAGCTTCCAGACGCGCCACCTGTTCATTAACATCACGCTGGCCTTCAATGGCCGCATTACGGGCGACCACATGAGCGGAACCATGTCCGCTGCCGGTCGCAGCGGCACTTTCACGGCTGTGCGCCGCTAGTTCCGCTCCCTGGGATGGGCATTGCGGTAGACATCAAGCAGCACGGCCGCATCGACTTTGGTGTAGATCTGGGTTGAACCCAGCGAGGCGTGGCCCAGCAATTCCTGCAGGCTGCGCAAGTCCGCCCCCGCGCTGAGCAGATGCGTGGCGAAAGAGTGGCGCAGCGCGTGGGGCGTCGCCGTGGACGGCAGGCCCAGCGCCAGCCGCGCGCGGGCGACGGCCTTCTGGACCACGCCTTGCGACAGCGCACCGCCCTTGGCGCCGCGAAACAGCGGTGACTCGCGGTTCGTGGCCCACGGGCATTTGGCGAGATAGTCGGCCACGGCTTCGCGGACGATGGGCAGCAGCGGCACGGCGCGCTGCTTTCCGCCTTTGCCCGTGACATTCAGAACTTCGCCCAATGGCAAGGCCGCGCCTGTGAGCGACAGCGCCTCGGCAATGCGCAGCCCCGCGCCATAGAGCAGCAGCAGCACAGCCCGGTCGCGCGCGCCGATCCAGGGCTCGCTGGCATCATCGGCCACTGTGGCCGCAAGGTTTACGGCTTCATCGGGGGTGATCGGGCGGGGCAGGCCTTTCTTGACGCGCGGTCCGCGCATGCGCGGCGGGGCAGGATCCACCATTCCGGCTTGCCCGCGGGCAAAGGCGATGAAACTCTTGAGTGCTGAGAGTTCGCGGGCGGCGGAAACATTGCCGATGCCACCGGCGCGGCGGCCGGAAAGGTGCTGGCGCAGCGCCGTCGCATCGAGCCGGGCTATGGCCTCCCAGCTGGTTTCGTCCTCGCCGATCAGCCGCGCAGCAGTGGCAACATAGGCTCGCACAGTGTGCTGAGAGCGCCGGCGACCCTGGCTGAGATGCTGCCCCCAGGCTTCGAGGATATCGGCGCGGATCATGCATTGACCAGTGCGGCGGGCACCAGCTCGGCAAGCAGGGCATCCAGCAGGACCATTCCTGCACTGGTAACGCCAATGCGTCCTCCCGCCTGCCAGCAGAGGCCTTGCGCGGTGTAGAACTCCAGCTTGGCGGCATCGCACAAGTCATCGCATGCCATGCCAAATCGCGCGGAAAGCGCCGCAAGATCGATCCCTTCCGCCAGTCGCAGTCCCATCAGCATCGCTTCGCTCGCCTGCTCGGCTGAGCCAAGCGCGCGCACCTCGGAAATGCCGTGTCCTTGCCTGTCCACTGCGTCGAGCCAGTTTTCCGGTTTTCGATGCCGCACGGTCGCCTGCCCCGCTCGGCGGCCGTGGGCGCCGGGGCCAATTCCGCAGTAATCGTCATAGTGCCAGTAGGCGAGGTTGTGACGGCTTTGCTCGCCGGGGCGGGCGTGATTGCTCACTTCGTAAGCCGGAAGGCCCGCCGCTTCAGTCATCGCGCGGGTCAGCACGAACATGTCGGCGCAGGCGTCGTCGTCCAGCGGCGTGAATCGGCCTTCGCGCACTTCCGTCGCAAACCGCGTGCCGGGTTCGATGGTCAGTTGATAGAGCGAGAGGTGCCCTGTGCCCAGCGCCAGCGCGCGGGCCAGTTCGGCTTCCCAGTCGGCCAGCGATTGGCCGGGGCGGGCGTAGATCAGGTCAAAATTCACTCTCGCAAAATGCTGCTGCGCCACGTCCAGTGCGGCTAGGCCTTCGGCGCTGCTGTGTTGGCGGCCCAGGAAATGGAGCGTCTGGTCATCGAGCGCCTGCAGGCCCAGCGAGACCCGGTTGATTCCGGCGCTTGCCAGCGCGGCATAATTGCCGGCCTCGACCGAAGTGGGATTACCTTCCAGCGTAATCTCGATGTCCGAAGCGAAACCCCATAGCCGCTCGGCCTCGCCCAGCAGGCTCTCCACCAGTGCAGGCGGCATCAGCGAGGGCGTGCCGCCCCCGAAGAAAATCGAAGTGAGCTTCTCGCCGCGGGCAAGTTCCGCCTCCTCGGCCATGTCGGCCAGCAATGCGCGCTGCCACATGGCGACATCGACGCTGTCGCGGACATGGCTGTTGAAGTCGCAGTAGGGGCACTTCGAGAGGCAGAACGGCCAGTGGATATAGAGCGCGCGGGCCATGCGCTACCTTAGCACCATTAGCTTCGTCATTGCGAGCGTAGCGAAGCAATCCAGCGAGGTTAGCGCATCCCTGGATTGCTTCGCTGCGCTCGCAATGACGAGAGGCTGGGTTATCCGAACTGCGCCGCGACCAGCTTGGCGAAAGCATCGGCGCGGTGGCTTATGCGGTGTTTTTCCGCCGGATCGATTTCGGCGAATGTCATCGCTCCGCCATGCGGGACGAACACCGGATCATAGCCGAAGCCAAGCGTCCCGCGCGGCGGCCAGGTCAGCGTGCCGTGAACCTGGCCTTCATAGACCGCGCTGGTTCCTTCCGGCCAGGCAATTGCCAGCGTGCAGGCAAAATGGGCACTGCGGTCCACATCGTCGCCAAGTGCGCACAGCATGCCTTCGACTTTGCCCATCGCCATGTACCAGTCGCGGCCCTCCCATATCTTTCCGGGCTCGGCTTCGAACCACTGCCGCTCGGCCCAGTCGGCCGTATAGACCCCGGGCCGCCCGCCCAGCGCATCGACACACAGCCCGCTATCATCGGCGAGCGCGGGGAGCTGCGCCGCCTCGGCAGCGGCGCGGGCTTTGATCAGGGCATTTTCGGCAAAGGTCGTGCCGGTCTCGGCAGGCTCGGGCAGGCCGAGATCGCCTGCCGAGACACATTCCACGCCATAAGGCGCGAGCAGCGCGGAGATTTCCCGCAACTTGCCCGCGTTGTGCGTGGCGATGACTAGTCTGCCGGTGAGTTTGGCCATGAAAAACTGCCTGACGATTGGGTTACCGCCCCACTGCCTTGTCCTGCGCCGCGAAAATCCCGTCGCAGCCGATGCGCGCCAAACGCAGCAGGCGCAGCAGGCCTTCCTCGTCATAAGTCGCGCCTTCGGCAGTCGCCTGCACTTCGGCAATGTGGCCGCCTTCGATCAGCACGAAATTGGCATCGGCATCGGCGTTCGAATCCTCGTCGTAATCGAGATCGAGCACTGGCGTGCCGTTGAAGATGCCGCAGGACACTGCCGCGACCTTGCGAGTCAGCGGGTCTTCAGAGATCGTGCCGGAGGCCAGCAGGCCATTGGTGGCGAGCTTGAGGGCCACCCATGCGCCCGAAATAGCGGCCGTGCGCGTGCCGCCGTCGGCCTGGATCACATCACAATCGAGCACGATCTGGCGTTCGCCCAGCTTCTTCATGTCCGTGACGGCGCGCAAGCTCCGGCCGATGAGGCGCTGAATTTCCTGCGTACGGCCCGATTGCTTGCCCTTGGCGGCTTCGCGGCTGCCGCGGGTATGCGTGGCGCGTGGGAGCATCGAATATTCGCCCGTCACCCAGCCTTCGCCCTTGCCGCGCAGGAATGGCGGAATCTTTTCCTCGACGCTGGCAGTGCACAGCACTTTGGTATTGCCAAAGGACACCAGAACCGAGCCTTCGGCATGGATCGTGAAATTGGTCTCGAAGGAGAGTGCCCGCATTTCATCGGGGGCACGGCCGGAAGGTCGCATGTTGGTTCCTTAGGTTGCGGTTTTGTGGGTCTGTGGCGCAATGGGCTTGAGGCTGCAAGGCTTTGCCCTACATATCGATAACAATGCCCACACCGCCCATCACCGAACTGACCACCCGCGCCCGCGAGATTTTCCGTCTCGTGGTGGAGGGCTATCTCGATTCGGGTCAGGCCGTCGGCTCCAAGACGCTGGCCGCAGGCGGAGTGAACCTCTCGCCGGCCTCGATTCGTTCAGTGCTGCATGATCTTGAAATGCTGGGCCTGCTCGCCGCGCCGCACACCAGCGCGGGGCGATTGCCGACCGAGGCGGGGCTGCGGCTGTTCGTCGATGGCATCATGCAAGTGGCGGAGCCGAGCGCGGAGGAGCGCGCGGTGATCGAGCGGCGACTGGCGGATCCCGGCCCGATCGAAACCGCTCTGGAGGCAACCTCGGCGATCCTGTCCAGCCTGTCCGCCGGGGCCGGGGTAGTAATGGTGCCTTCACGCGAGCCGCGCCTGGCGCAGCTTAGCCTTGTGCCGCTGGCGACTGGGCGTGCGCTGGCCGTGCTGGTCGGGGAAGACGGCGCGGTGGAAAACCGCGTGATCGAAGTCCCCCCCGACTTGCGCAGCGGCGCACTCGAGGAAGCCTCCAACTATATCACCGCGCGGCTGAGTGGCCGCACGCTGGCAGAAGCCGTTCAGGCGATGCGCAGCGAAATTGCCTCGGGCCGCTCCGCGCTCGATTCTGCCAGCCGCGATCTAGTCGAGCGCGGGCTTGCCGTTTGGAGCGAAGATGCCGCCCGCCGCCCGGTGCTGATCGTTCGCGGTGCATCGAACCTGCTCGACGACAGCGCGCTGGGCGATATCGAACGGGTGCGATCGCTGCTGGACGATCTTGAAAACAAACAGTCGGTCGCCGAATTGCTCGATCTGGCGCGAGAGGCTGAATCGACACGAATTTTCATCGGCTCGGAGAACAGGCTGTTCGCGCTTTCAGGCTCGTCAGTCATTGCCTCGCCCTATCGTGACCGCGAGGGGCGGGTGGTCGGCGTGATTGGCGTTATCGGTCCGACCCGGTTGAATTATGCGCGCCTAGTCCCCATGGTGGATTTCACCGCCCAGACACTGTCGAAAGTGGGGGGCAAACTCATTGGTTAGCAGGGTAACTTTTCACGATGAACGATGACACCAAGCCGCAGGATGACCCTGCGGTGGCAAAGGAACTGGCAGGCGTTCCTGAGGAATTGCTGGAAAGCGGCGACGGCGGCGAATCGGGCGAATCAGTCGCCGATGCGCTGGGCCGCCTGCATGAGGATCTCGAGGCCGCCAAGCAGGAAGTGCTCTATGCAAAGGCCGAAACGCAGAACGTGCGCCGCCGCATGGAAAAGGAAATGGCCGACGCCCGCGCTTATGCCGCGACCGGCTTCGCGCGCGATATTCTGACGGTTTCAGACAATCTTTCCCGTGCCTTGGAGGCTATTCCTGCGGAGCTGCGTGAAGATGAAAAGTTGAAAAGCCTTGTCGCCGGGATCGAAGCGACTGCGCGTGAGATCGACAAGGTCTTCGGCTTGCACGGCATCAGCCGGATTGCGGCCATGGGCCTGCCACTTGATCCCAATCAGCACCAGGCGATGATGGAAGTGCCGAGTGCCGATGCCGAGCCAGGCACTGTGCTGCAGGAACTGCAGGCAGGCTACATGATCAAGGACCGCCTGCTGCGGCCGGCAATGGTGGCGGTGGCGAAAAAGGCGGAGTGAGCGATAGCGTGGCGATTTTTTCCGCCATGCAATCAAGCTCGTCGGCGAATTTTTTCAGGTCCTTGTAGGAGATATGCGCGGGACGCTGCACTTCGTTGATCGCGTCCGCGGCATTGCGGAAGCTGGCAAACCTAACCCCGTCAATATCGACAAGCAACATCACGCCATGGACAATGTCGGCCCTTACATCATTGAGCTGCGAAATTCGCTCCAACACGGGAGTAATTTCGTCACTGACGCCCGATTTCGTGGCCTCGCGGATCGTCTTGAGTTTCGAACCTAGCGTGTCGCGTTTGATCGGCCACCCGGCTTTCTTGAGTGCAAGAACAGTCCGACACTCTAGCTTTGCGAATGAGTCAATGAAGCGGCTTCTGGCCCTATGAAACGTGTCCTCATTCTGGGGTGGGGGAGATTTGGTCATGGGCGAATTTTATCGTCGGGATGTTGAAGAACTCTTTAGTGCAGTCCGCTTGTGATCAAAACCTCACCAATTGATCGTATGTCTGCACATTCCCAACTCCAGCCACCGCACCCCCATTCCGCAGCAAAAACGCATGCCGCACAATCTCCGCCTGCTGCTCAATACCGTATCGCTCCAGCGGCCAGCCGGGCTTGAGGCAATAGTCATAGCGGCGCGAGAAAGGGCGGTGGAGGGGGAGGTACCAGCGGCCCTTGTGCTGGGTCTGCCAGACGTGAGTCATTTCGTGGATGAAAAGGCCTTGGCTGGCGAGATTTTCCCGGGAGAAATCGTCGCTGTAGTTGTCAGCTGCCGGGTGGAAATGCAGGTGTCCGCATGGTGCCATGACCACGCCGCGCGGCTGGAAGGGGAACCAGCGGCGACGGCGGATGCGCACAGATCCGGCATCAATTTCGGACCCGAAAATGCCACGTACCATTTCGATTTCGCCCTTGGTGAGCTCGCGTTCGCCGCCGGCAGGGCAATCTGTTCCCGTCAGTGCGCCATGCCTTCCATGTCACTGCCGCCGAGTGCCTCGACCTTCATCGGCGCGGAAACCTTGTCGCCATCTGCAAAAGTCACTGTTAGTTCGGTCGTGCCGCCTGCTTTCAGCCTCGGCAGGATGTCGAAAACCATCACGTGCAGCTTGCCCGGTTCGAAGGAAATGCTCGTCGAGGGCGCAATTTCGACCTGATCGACCTTGGTCATGGCATCGCCAATGGTCTGATGGACTTCTGTCTTGCCCGCGCCGTCGATAGCTATTGCGGCCACCACCGTGCTGGCCCCCGCGCTGTTGTTGATCTGGAAATAGGCGGCGCCGGGATTGCCCGTCACGGCAGGCAGGACCAGTCGCCCGGCCGACAGCGAAATGCCTGGTTTGGCATCGAGCGCGGACTCGGTCTTGGCGGCGGCCGGCTGCTGCTTGGGCTTGTCACAGCCACTGAGCGACAGCGCGGCGATTACCGCGAGTGCGAGGGCAGGGGCAGTTGCTGGTTTCACGCGGGCGTCCTTCAGTGCGAATGTTTGCGAATGGTGCATGGCTAATCCGCCGCTGCTCTTGTGCCAAGCAAAACCGCTCCTATATCGCGCTCAATTCGGAGCCGCCGACATGTTCTGCCGGATCGTCGGGGAACGCAGCGCGCGGTGTCAACATTTTGAGCTAAGGAATGGGGAATAATGGCTAAAGTTATCGGTATCGACCTCGGCACCACCAACTCCTGCGTTGCTGTGATGGATGGCGGCAAGCCCAAGGTTATCGAAAATGCGGAAGGTGCGCGCACCACGCCGTCGATCGTCGCATTTGCCAAGGATGGCGAGCGGCTGATCGGTCAGCCGGCCAAGCGCCAGGCGGTGACCAACGGCGATAACACGATTTTCGCAGTGAAGCGCCTGATTGGCCGTCGCTTTGACGATCCGGTGACCAAGAAGGACACCGAACTGGTCCCCTATCCGATCGTCAAGGGCAAGAACGGCGACGCCTGGGTGCGCGCGGGGGGCGAGGACTATTCGCCCAGCCAGATTTCGGCCTTCATCCTGCAAAAGATGAAGGAAACCGCCGAGAGCTACCTTGGCGAGACCGTGACGCAGGCGGTGATCACCGTGCCGGCCTATTTCAACGATGCCCAGCGCCAGGCGACCAAGGATGCAGGCATGATTGCCGGTCTGGAAGTGCTGCGCATCATCAACGAGCCGACGGCAGCCGCGCTGGCCTATGGCCTTGAGAAGAACGAGGGCAAGACCATTGCGGTCTATGACCTTGGCGGCGGCACTTTTGACGTCTCGATCCTCGAGATCGGCGATGGCGTGTTCGAAGTGAAGAGCACCAACGGCGACACGTTCCTGGGCGGCGAAGACTTTGACTCCAAGCTGGTCGAATGGCTGGCGGACAAGTTCAAGGCCAAGGAAAACATGGACCTGAAGACCGACAAGCTCGCGCTTCAGCGTCTGAAGGAAGCCGCGGAAAAGGCCAAGATCGAGCTGTCGAGCACCGCGACGACGGAAATCAACCTGCCGTTCATCACTGCGCGCATGGAAGGTGGCAGCACGACCCCGCTGCACCTCGTTGAGACGATCACGCGTTCGGACCTCGAGAAGATGGTTTCCGAGCTGATCAGCCGCACGCTCGAGCCTTGCAAGAAGGCACTGGCTGACGCAGGCGTCACTGCAGCGCAGATCGACGACGTGATCCTCGTGGGCGGCATGACCCGCATGCCGCGCGTGCGCGAAGTGGTGAAGGACTTCTTCGGCAAAGAGCCGCACACCGGCGTCAATCCCGATGAAGTCGTGGCCATGGGCGCGGCGATCCAGGCGGGCGTGCTGCAGGGCGACGTCAAGGACGTGTTGCTGCTCGACGTGACCCCGCTGAGCCTCGGCATCGAGACTCTGGGCGGCGTGTTCACCCGCATGATCGATCGCAACACCACGATCCCGACCAAGAAGAGCCAGGTCTATTCGACTGCTGACGACAATCAGCAGGCCGTGACTATCCGCGTCTTCCAGGGCGAGCGTGAAATGGCGGCGGACAATAAGATGCTCGGACAGTTCGACCTCGTCGGCATACCGCCGGCGCGGCGCGGCGTGCCGCAGATCGAAGTTACGTTCGACATCGACGCCAATGGCATCGTGCACGTGACCGCGAAGGACAAGGGCACGGGCAAGGAACAGCAGATCAAGATCCAGGCATCTGGTGGTCTGTCGGACGCGGATATCGACCAGATGGTCCGTGATGCCGAGAAGTTTGCCGAGGAAGACAAGAAGCGCCGCGAGGAAGCCGAAGTCCGCAACAACGCGGACAGCCTGATCCACGCGACCGAGCGCCAGCTTGAAGAAAACGGCGACAAGGTCGACGCGGCTATCAAGTCGGAAATCGAGACGGCGCTGACGGAAGCCAAGGCGGCCGTCGAAAGCGGCGATATCGAGGCGATGAAAGCCAAGACGCAGTCGCTGACCGAAGCCGCCATGAAGCTCGGCCAGGCAATCTACGAGAAGGAACAGGCCGCTGCTGCCTCGCCGGGCGCCGGCGCGGCTGGCCAGGCTGAAGACGATGTTGTCGATGCCGAGTTCTCGGAAGTTGACGAAGGCAAGAATTGAGCCTGCAGGCCCTCTCCCCGTGCGGGGAGGGGGCCTGATGTCGTCCGGGGTGGGGCATGTCAGCACAAATTGATTTCTACGAATTGCTCGAAGTGGAGCGCGGCGCCGATGAGGCGACGATCAAGTCGTCGTACCGGCGGCTGGCGATGCAATGTCATCCGGATCGCAATCCGGGCTGCGCCGATAGCGAAGCCAGGTTCAAGGCCATCAGCGCCGCTTATGACTGTCTGAAGGACCCGCAGAAGCGCGCGGCCTATGACCAGTTCGGCCATGCCGCCTTCGAAAATGGCGGCATGGGCGGACATGGCGGTTTTGGCGGCGGTGCGGGCTTTTCCGACCTTGGCGACATATTCGAGAGCTTCTTCGGCGGCGCATTCGGCGGCGGGCGTCAGCAGGCGCGGCGCGGCGCGGATCTGCGCTATGACATGGAAATCAGCCTCGAGCAGGCATTCCACGGCCATGACGCCAAGATCGAAATCGAAGTCTCGCAAGGTTGCGATCCGTGCGGCGGCACGGGCGCTGAGCCCGGCACTGGCGCGCGCCGCTGCAATCTGTGCGGCGGGCACGGGAAAGTGCGCGCGCAGCAGGGATTTTTCACGGTCGAGCGGACCTGTCCCACGTGTCATGGCCGCGGCGAAGTGATTGAAAAGCCTTGCCGCTCCTGCGGCGGTGAGGGCCGCGTCGACCGGGCGCAGGCACTGGAAGTGAACATCCCGCCGGGTGTCGATACCGGCACGCGCATCCGCTTGTCGGGCAAGGGCGAGGCCGGGCCATTCGGATCACCGCCGGGCGATCTTTACATCTTCATCCATATTCGCCGTCACCCCGTGTTCGAGCGCGAAGGGACAATGCTGATTACGCGGGTGCCGATCACATTCACCACGGCGGCGCTGGGCGGCGAGATCGAAATTCCCGGGCTGGATGGATCGCGACAAAAAGTTTCGATCCCGGCCGGCATTCAGACCGGCAAACAGCTGCGCAAGCGCGGCGCGGGCATGCCGGTACTGCAGGGCCGGGGCCACGGGGATCTGGTGATCGAAATTATGGTCGAGACGCCGACCAAGCTCACCGCGCGGCAAAAGGATTTGCTGCGTGAACTTCAGGCAACCGAAACCGGCGACGAATGCCCTGATTCGAAGGGCTTCTTTGACCGTATCAAGGAAGCGTGGAACGATCTGACGGACTGACGTCTGCCAGTCCGAACCGTTCTAGCCCCAGCTCAGCCTTGAGGTGGAGCACGGGATCGTGTGGATAGAGTTGCAACATGGGTAGCTGTATTCCCAATAACTCGGCGCTCCCGGCAGCTTCGATATAGCGCGGGGCATTCGCCTCCAGCCGCAGGACCAGAGCCACGGGTGCGCCGTCGCAGACCGGGAAATTGAGCAGGCCAAGCCCGCGCACTTCGAGCAGGCCGCGCGTGTTGGGATGCGGTCGGGCTGCAAGAATTCCTTGGGAAGCCGCTAGCATCAGCGAATCGTCGCCGATCAGCACTGCGCCCCGGTCTATCAGCGCGAGCGCGAGGCTGGATTTGCCCGCGCCCGATGCGCCTTCGATCATCAGGGCGCGGTTGCCGATGGCGACCGCCGTGGCTTGATAGGCCTGGTTCATTCCCCGCGCTCGCCCCAGGCAGGCAGCACCATCTCGAGGCATGCACCGCCCGGCGCGCCGCTTTCGCCGGGCTCAGGTTCGCCTGCGAGCAGAGTGCCGTCGTGCGCTTCGACGATTGTTCGCGCGATAGCGAGCCCCAGCCCGCTGTGATGGCCAAAATCCTCGTTCACCGGGCGCAGCGAATGGAAGCGTTCGAACACTTTCTCGCGCTCTTCGGGAGGAATGCCCGGTCCTTGATCGGAAATTCGCAAGGCAATGGTAGAGGGAATTTCATCCTCGCCCTCATCACGCGAAAGGTCGACTGTGATCTTGCCGCCCGGCGGCGAAAACGAAACGGCATTGTCGAGCAGGTTCTCCAGCACGCGCTCCAGTCGCGCCGGATCGCCGGCAACCAGCCACGGACCGTCAGCGCCGCAATGCAATGCAATCGCACACTCGCCATTGACCCCGCGTTGATCCCGCGCCGCGATGAGCGCTGTGACGAGCCCGCGCAAGTCGACTGCCTCGAAGGCCGTTCGGCTGAGTTCGGCATCGATGCGGCTGGCGTCGGCGATTTCCGAGATCAGGCGATCAAGCCGCTTCACGTCGTGCGCGGCAATGTCGACAAGCTGCCGACGCAAGTCTGCGTCTTCGACCCGTTCGAGCGATTCAAGCGCGCTGCGCAGCGAGGCGAGCGGATTCTTGAGCTCATGTGCGACATCGGCGGCAAAGCTCTCGACCGCGTCGATACGGCTCCGCAAGGCCGTGGTCATGTCCGAAATGGCCCGCGCTAGCATGCCGATTTCGTCGCGCCGTTCCGGCAGGCGCGGAACCACAACGGCCCGGTCGCGCCCCAGCCGGACCCGCACGGCTGCACGCACGAGCAGTCGCATCGGCTGGACGATTGTGCGGGCAAGAAACAGCGACAACAGGATCGAAATGATCAGCGCGGCGCCGACGACATTGGCCAGCGTCTGGCGGGCATCGCGCACGCTCTGGGTGATGTCAGTGGCGTTGCGCGTGGTCAGCAGCACCTGGCCGCCAGTCCCTACCGGGATGGCCGCGCTGATCACCGGCGTTCGGTCGGGCGCCAGGCGCTGACGGATTGCGGTTTGGGCTGACTCTCTCGCTTCGGCGATTTCCGGCCAGGCATCGGCGGTCTGTTTCGCGGGCTCAACATAGGCCGGGACTGGCGGCGTGCCGAGCAGGTAGTCCATGCCCCGGTCGAGCGAGCGGGCAAATTGCAGATACCAGGGCTCGCCCGAGGGATCGACAAAATGGAAGGAAGGCTCGGCGAGTGTGAAACTGTCGGCCAGCAAAGTCCCGTCGCGGCCATAAAGACGCAGTCGAATGGCCTGGCTGGTGCCAACCGCCCCAAGCAGCGCTCGGCGCTGCGCGCGGTTGCTGATAGCCAGCGCGCTGGCAGTCACTTCGGCTTCCGACCGGGCGAGAAGATAGCGCTCGGCCAGCAGCCGGTTGCGATAGGAATCGAGGTAGAACAGGCTGCCCGCCAGCAGGCCCAGGGCAATGACGTTGACCGCCAGAATGCGCGAAGTCAGCGATACGCCAAGGCTCCAGCGCAGCCGCGCAAACCGCTTCGAAAATAGTCCGGGTTCGCGGCGCGCCATGCAGCTCTATTCGCCCATGAACGAATAGCCGGCCCCATACAGCGTATCGATCGCGGCAAAAGCCGGATCGACGGCGCGGAACTTGCGGCGCAGGCGCTTGATGTGGCTGTCAATAGTGCGATCGTCGACGAATATGTCGTCGCTGTAGGCCGCATCCATCAGCTGATTGCGGCTCTTGACGACGCCGGGCCGCGCCGCAAGTGCTTCCAGGATGAGAAATTCGGTGACTGTGAGCGCAACGGCGCGGCCGTCCCACATCACGGCGTGACGGGCCGGGTCCATTGTCAGCCGCCCGCGCTGGACGGTTTCCGGAACATCGTCGCCGTGGCTGTCATCGCCGCTCGCCAGGGCCAATTCTGTGCGCCGCAAGATGGCGCGGATGCGCGCGACCAACAGGCGCTGGCTGAACGGCTTGGTGATGTAGTCGTCCGCGCCCAGAGCCAGACCGAGCGCTTCATCGGGTTCTTCGTCCTTCGACGTCAGGAAGATGACAGGCATGGCGCTGCGCTCGCGCAGGCGCTGGAGAAGCTCCAGCCCGTCCATTCGCGGCATCTTGATGTCGAAAATCGCCAGGTCGGGCGGGTTTTCCAGCAGCGCCTTCAACGCTGTCGCGCCGTCGGCATAGACGCGCGTGGCGAAACCTTCGGCCTGCAGGGCAATCGATACGGTAGTGAGGATGTTACGATCGTCGTCAACCAGCGCAATCGTCTGGCGCGGCCGGGCGAGAGGCAGGGCCGTTTCCTCCAAGGCTTGGGCTTGCGGGTCCGACATGCTGCCCGAGGGTTAGACCGATGTGGGCCGCAAGACAACGGCGACAGCTGAAAAGCAACCATCCTTCCCGCACAGGGCGGGAAGGATAGACGTTTGCCGAATGCTCAGCGCAGGCGGACTGGCAGATAGGTCGCAGGCTGGCCGCGGCGCTGCACGCGCAGCAGAACTGCGACGCGGTTGCTCGACTGGGCTGCGCGGATCGTTTCTTCAAGGCCTGCCACTGTGGTCAGCGCGCGGTAGTTGGCCGACAGGATGATGTCTCCGCGTTGGAGGCCCTTCGAACCTGCATCGGACGATGGATCGACCACTGTAACCACGAGGCCCTGTGTGCTTTCGCTGGCGCCCAGCTGGCGCGCGATTTGCGGCGTGAGCGGGATGACAGACAGGCCAAGCGACTTCTCGGTTATGCCGTCACCCTGCTTCTTGGGCGTGCGGTTGAAGTCGTCCGGGGTTTGAGCCTGGCTGGGATCGAAAGTCTGCTGGGCAAGCTCTTCTTCCGACGGGCGCCTGCCGACTGTCGCAGTCAAGGTCATGCGCTTGCCGTCGCGCATCAGTTCGATGGGAATGCGGCTTCCCGGCGCAATGTTGGCGACGATGTACGACAATGTCTGGTCGGGGCCAACGTCCCTGCCGTTCACCTTGAGCACCACGTCGCCCGGCAGGATCCCCGCCAGAGCGGCAGGCTTGCCCGGTTCGGTCGCCTGAACGAATTCACCCTTGCGGTGCGGAATGCCGAGGGAATCGGCCAGATCCTCGTTCAGCGGCTGGATGCGTATGCCCAGATAGCCGCGCTCGATCGACTGTCCGCGCATCAGGCGGTCGACAATGGGCGCTGCGGTTTCGGCGGGAATGGCAAAGCCAATCCCGATGCTGCCGCCAGTGGGCGAATAGATCGCATTGTTGATGCCGATAACCTGACCCTTCATGTCGAACATCGGGCCGCCGGAATTGCCCCGGTTGATTGCCGCGTCGGTCTGCAGGTAGCGATCATAGGCCGAACCCGAGCCGGTATTGCGATAGACTGCGGAAATGATGCCCGAGGTCACCGAGCCGCCCAGGCCGAAGGGATTGCCGATGGCGATCACCCAGTCGCCCACGCGGGCCGAGCGGGAATCGCCGAACCTGACGAACGGGAACGGCTTGGCCGCCGTGATCTTGAGCACGGCAAGGTCGGAGGCGGCATCGCGGCCAACGAGGCGGGCGGTATGCTCAGTGCCGTCAGGCATTGTCACAGTGATCGATTCGATCTCGCCCTGGCCTTCGGCTGTCACCACGTGGTTATTGGTCACGACATAGCCGTCGGCGGAAATGATGAAGCCTGAACCCAGAGACTGCGCCTCGCGAGTCTGGGGCCCTTGCGGCTGGCCGCCGCCGAACATGTCCTCGAAAGGGGTTCCGGCGAAAGGATTGGTGGTCGTAACGCGCACGCGCTGGCGCGTCGAAATGTTGACCACCGCCGGGGCGAGTTGCTGCGTCAGGTCGGCAAAGCTCGTTGGCGCGCCGGCGCGCGGTACGACCGTCTGCATTTGCTGTGAATCGTTCTGGGCGACTTGCGCACCGGCGGGAAAACCGGTCGCGAGTGTAAGGGTGGCGCCGCCCAGCAGCAGGGCAGCCGTTACTCCATAAGCATATCGCACAGTGTTCGTTTCCTTCGGTTTGCTCAAGTCGCGGCCGCGTCCGGCCAGCGGTTCCGATACAAGCCCGGCTGGCTTAACCGGAATTGAATGGCCTGCCGCGGCGCGGCGTCATTTTCCCCTGAACTGGCGCAAATAGTCGTTATCCGGCGACAGGATCAGCGTGCTGTTGCCCCCCCCTGCCTTGTCGAAAGTGATGTCATAGCTCTTCATCGCGCGGTAGAAATCGTAGAATGCTGGATCCTTGTTGAAGGCTTCGGCGTAGATTTTCGCCGCCTGGCTCTCGGCTTCGGCGCGAATGATCTGGGCATTCTTTTCGCCCTCGGCGCGAATCATCGTCGCTTCCTGCTCGCGCGCCGCTTGCATTCGCGCAAACGTGCTTTCGAGCGCACCTTCAGGCAAGTCGGCCCGCTTGATCCGCACATCGAGCACTTGCGCTCCGTATTCGCGTGCCTGCTGGTCAAGGCCTTCGCGGATCTTGATCATTGCCGCGCCGCGATCAGCGGTGAGCAGCGACTGGAAAGTCCGCTTGCCCAGTTCCTGCCGAAGCACCGAGGTCAGGATCGGCTGGAGCTGTTCCTCGACCCGGGCGGAAGTGCCTGCCGTGCGAACCATGCGCACCGGATCGATGATGCGGAAGCGCGCATAGGCATCAACCTGGAGCCGAAGCTGATCAGTGGACAGGACTTCCTGCGAATCCATCGAAACCGACAGGATGCGCTTGTCGATCCTCACCAGACGCTCAATGAACGGGATCCGCCAGGTCAGGCCAGCGCCCGTCTGGCCAAAGTCCGTGCCGGGCCGGAAGCGGTTGATGACCCGGTTCGGCTCTCCAAGGCGTACGACGACGGCCTGTTCGGTTTCCGGCACCACGATGATCGTCGAGAGCGCGACAAACGCCGCCGCAGCAATGGCGATGAGGGATGTCCGATGGGTTTCCCAAAGTTCGCGCAGCATCACTGGCCTCCCGTCGCAGTCGCGGCGGGCGCGGGTTCACTGGCTGTCGCCTTTCGGCGCACTTCAGGCAAGGGGAGGTAAGGCGTAACCCCGCCCGATTCGACCACAACCTTGTCGTTGTTGCGCAAGACTCGCTCCATCGTCTCGTAATAGATGCGCCGCCGGGTTACTTCGGGGGCAAGCTTGTACTGCGCATAGACCTTGTCGAATGCAGCAGCCTCGCCCTGGGCAATGGCCAGCACCTGGCCCGCCCATGCGCGCGCGTCGGCCTGATATTTTTCGGCCTGCTGCTGGGCGACATTGACGTTCTGGAAAGCGGTGACGACTTTGGCGGGCGGATCGGTCTTCTTCAGTTCGACGCCCTGGATCAGCACGCCCGCCTTGTAGGCATCGAGGACGGCCTGCATGCGGGCGCGCACGTTCTGCTCGATCATACCGCGGCCTCTGCCGCCGATGACGTCGTTAAGGGCGACTTCCGCGACAGTCGCGCGCATGGCCGCTTCGGCCACTTCTTTCACCGTGTTTTCCGGATCATCCAGCCGGAATTTGTAGAGCTTGAGATCCTTGATGGTCCAGCGAACGAGGTACGAAAGGTCAACCAGGTTCTTGTCGCTGGTCAGCATCAGCTTTTCGCTGTCATCCTCAGGGATGGAATTGCGCCGGATCGAGGTTACGTCCGTCACATCGACAGACTGGAGCGGCCAGGGCAGCGTCAGCGAAACGCCGGGGCCGATCGTATGGCTGTAGCTACCAAAAGTGGTGACAATGCCCTGTTCCTTGGGGCCGACCATGTGGCCGACGCTGAAAAACAGCCAGAGCACGACAATGCCGCCGAGTATGATCGAAGTCCAGCTCTTGCCGCCGGGGCGCGGCGGCAGGCCGGGAAATCCGCCACCAAGGCCGCCGCCGCCAGGGCGCGGTCCGCCGCCTTTCGGGCGAAACAGGTCTTCCAGATTGGCCGAGCGGCGCGGGGGCGCACCTTCGGGCGGAAGCCAAGGGTTGCGCGGGCCGCGTGCAGGCTCGCCGGCTTCGCCATCGCTGCCACCACCCGGCGTTTCGCCATCGGCGCCGGAATCTTCCGGTCCGCCTTTGTCGCCGCCCCCCCACGGGCCTTTTCGACCGGCCATGGCCAGCCATCCGCGCGCGCTAGATCCGCCTGTTGTTTTCATGCGCTCTCTTATAGGAATGGCAAGGCAACAAAAACAGTGCCTGACCCCGCTTTTTCCCGCTAGTGGGGACAAAATCTCATCCGGGGCACAAATGAACGGCCAGTCAGACGAAAATACTCTCAAGTCCCTATTGCCTGCGCTGGCGCAAAACCGCCTGCAATCGCTGAAGCTGGAACATGGCGTTGCCACGCTGGTGCTGGATGTGGCGGGCATGGACAAGATCGAGCGCGAGCGGCTGGAAAGCGCAGTGCGCGATGCGCTTGGCGCCGCCAGCGGCGTGGAGGAAGTGCGCGTCGCAATGACGGCGGAGCGCGGCCCGGCGGCCCGCAAGCCGCGCATCATTGCCGTCGCCTCGGGCAAAGGCGGGGTCGGCAAGTCCACGCTCTCTGCCAATCTTGCCGTCGCGCTGGCAAGGGCAGGGCGCAAGACCGGCCTGGTCGATGCCGACATCTACGGTCCGTCCCAGCCCCGCCTGCTCGCAACCGAAGGTCAACGGCCGACGGCCGAGGACAAGAAGCTGGTGCCTGTGCCGAGCCAGTTCGGCGTCAGCATGCTGTCCATGGGACACCTGGTCGAGCCGGGCCGGGCGATTGCCTGGCGCGGACCAATGGCAGGCAATGCGCTCTCGCAGCTGATCGATGCGCAGTGGGGCGATACCGAATTGCTCGTGGTCGATCTTCCGCCCGGCACGGGTGACGTGCAGCTGACGATGATGCAGCGTTTCAAGCCTGACGGCGCGGTGATCGTGTCGACCCCGCAGGATCTGGCGCTGATGGATGCCACGCGCGCCATTCAACTGTTCGAGCAGGCGCAAGTGCCAGTCATTGGCCTGGTTGAGAACATGGCCGGCTATATCTGTCCGCACTGCGGGGAGGCGAGCGATCCCTTCGGACACGGCGGCACAGAGATAGCCGCGCGCGATATGGGTCAGGCTTTCCTTGGGCGCATTCCGCTCGATATGGCGATCCGCCTCGCCAGCGACGAAGGCGTGCCGCCAGCTGCCGGCGATAGCCCGCAGGCCGATGCTTTCGCCGCGATTGCCCGGCGGGTTCTGACCTGGCTCGATAACCAGTAGTGGAACCTGTCTCCCAATCTCCGTTCGTGTCGAGCGAAGTCGAGACATCACACACATCGCCAGCGTGTCGCGACTTCGCTCGACACAAACGGAGGTTTGCTGGGGGGCAAGTCAAATGGAGCTGACACGACGTCAGATCGTCATTGGTGCGCTGGTCGGAGGCGGTCTTGCCATCGGCTATGCGCTGCGCCCGCGCCACTATCCCTCGCCGCTGGTCGCTGGCCGCGATGAAGTGGCTTTCAATGCCTGGATCAAGCTGGCGCGCGACGGCGTGATCACTGTCGCGGTGCCGCAACTGGAAATGGGGCAGGGCATCACCACCCTCATTCCCCAGATCGTGGCTGTGGAACTGGGCGCGGACTGGCGGCAAATCGCGGTAGAACCGGGAGCAGTCAGCGCGCACTACGCCAACCTGCCGCTCGCCGCACGCTGGTCAGCCTTGTGGATGCCTGTGCTGCCAGCCTTGGGATCCACGCCCGGCGCGCCAATGACGGGCCGCTGGGCGCGCGGCGAACGCTTCATGGCAACAGCCGACGGCACATCGATAGCTGCCTACGAAGGCGCCGTGCGCCACGCGGCGGCCAGCTTGCGCACCCTGCTGGCCATGGCCGCTGCCGATAGCTGGGATGTCGACTGGCAGGCCTGCGACCTACGCGACGGTTTCGTCATAAACGGAAGCTCCCGCTTGCCGTTCGGCCAGCTTGCCGACGCGGCCGCGGCAATCACCCCGCCGGATGATCCGGAATTGCGCGGCGAACCCGCGCGTGAGCGTCCGGGGCGGCCTGAAACGAGCGCTGCAGGCAAGTTCCCGCGGCTCGATCTGCCCGCCAAAGTTGACGGAAGCTATCTGTTTGCCGGCGATGTTCGGCTGCCGGGCATGCTCCACGCCGCCATCCGCCACGGCCCGATCGGTGAAACGGTGCTGGCCAATTTCGACAAGGCCAAGGCGCGCGGCATTTCCGGGCTTGTCTCGCTGGTAAAGGGGGGAAGCTGGCTTGCGGCCGTCGCCAAGGACTGGTGGGCGGCCGAGCGCGCGCTGGCGGCCATCGCGCCCACGTTCCATGCCGAGGCGCGCGCGGGATCGGACCGGATCGAGGCGCAGCTGGATGAGGCCTTGCTGAAAGGCGAAGGCCAGTTGCTTTACGAGAACGGCGATGCCGACAATCTCGCCGAAAAGCCCTATGCGCTGGCGCTGCGCTATGACGTTGCGCCAGCCTTGCATGCCACGCTGGAAACCGCCAGCGCCACGGTGCGCCTTACGGATTCCCGGTTGGAGCTGTGGCTGGCAACGCAGGCGCCAGAGGCCGCGCTGCGCGCTGCCGCCGAAGTTGCCGACCTGCCGCAAAGCCGGGTCGTGCTCTATCCGATGCCTGCGGGCGGCAGTTTCGACCGCCGACTGGAGCACGATCACGCCATCGAAGCCGTGGCCATTGCCAAAGCCGTGGGCAAGCCCGTGCAACTGACCTGGTCGCGCTGGCAGGAACATCTGGCGGGCTGGCCGCGTCCGCCTGTCTCTGCCGTAATGGCGGCCAAAGTGGGCGAGGGCGGTGTGCTCACAGGCTGGAAGGCGCGCCTCGCCATGCCTTCCAGCGGCTTTGAATTCGGTGCGCGGCTGTTTTCCGGGCTCAAGCCTTCTGCAGCCATGGCCGAAGCGGAAGGGAAGGGCGATGCGCTGGCGCTGGAAGGCGCAGTGCCGCCTTACGCGATTGCCGACGTAGTGATCGAACATGTTCCGGTGCGCATCGCGCTGCCAACGGGTCGCCTGCGCGGCAATGCCCATGGCTACACTGCGTTTTTCACCGAATGTTTCATTGACGAACTGGCCCGCAAGACCGGGCGTGAGCCGCTGTCCTACCGTATTTCGATGCTGGGGCACGATCAGCGAATGGTTTCCTGCCTGCAGGGCGTGGCAGGCCTCGCCAACTGGGATGCGGGCGCGGACGGAAGCGGGCAGGGGCTGGCATGCCACATGATCGGTGCGGGCCGGATCGCCGTGATTGCCACCGCGCGCCGGGATGAAACGGGAGTGCGGGTCGACCGGATCGCCGCAGTGGCCGATATCGGGCGCATCTTGAACCTCGATATTGCCCGCCAGCAAATCGAAGGCGGGCTGATTTTCGGTATCGGCCTCGCCCTTGGCTCTAGCACCACTTATGCCGAAGGCCTGCCTGAATTGGGCCGGATTGGCGCGCTCGGCCTTCCCTTACTGGCCGATTGCCCGCAAATCACTGTCGACTTCATTGACAGCCAGGCCGAACCTGCCGACCCGGGCGAACTGGGCGTGGCCGCCGTTGCTCCGGCAATTGCCAATGCGCTGTTTTCCGCCACTGGCTCGCGCTTTCGCCGCCTGCCGCTATTGTCCGAAGAATTATGATCCAGCCCGCCGACCATCCACCCATCCCGGCTGCCAAAGTGGGCGTGCTGCTGGTCAACCTCGGCACGCCAGACGCGCCGACGCCATCAGCCGTGCGGCGGTATCTGAAGCAATTTCTTTCCGACCGCCGCGTGGTGGAGCTGCCGCCATTGCTTTGGCAGCCGATCCTGCGCGGGATCGTGCTCAACACCCGTCCCCGCAAATCTGCCCATGCCTATTCGCAGGTCTGGACGAGCGAAGGCTCGCCGCTGGCGGCGATCACTGCCGCTCAGGCGAAAGCCCTGCAGGCGCGGCTGGGCGAGGGCGTGATGGTCGACTGGGCCATGCGGTATGGCAATCCATCGATTGCTGCGCAGTTGGCGAAGCTGGTCGAAGCTGGCTGCCAGCGCGTGCTGTTCGCCCCGCTCTACCCGCAGTATTCGGGCGCGACTACGGCGGCGGCCATGGATGCATTGGGCGACGCGCTGGCAGACTTGCGCTGGCAACCGGCGATCCGCAAGCTGCCGCCGTATTTTGACGATACCTTGCACATCTCGGCCTTGCGCGAAGACCTTGCGCGCCAGGTGCGGGCGTTAGCGTTCCGTCCGGAAGTGCTTCTGCTGAGTTTCCATGGCATGCCCGAGCGCACGCTGCACCTCGGCGATCCCTATCATTGCCAATGCCGCAAGACCGCGCGGCTGCTGGGCGAAGCATTGCAGGCCGATTTTCCAGGCTTGCGCATCGAAACTTCATTCCAGTCGCGGTTCGGCAAGGCCAAGTGGCTGGAGCCCGCGACGGACGCGGTGCTGGCTGCCGAAGCAGCCAAAGGGACGCGCGCACTCGCGATTGCCGCACCGGGCTTCTCTGCCGATTGCCTTGAAACCGCCGAGGAACTGGCAGTCCGCGGCAGGGCGCAATTCCTCGGTGCGGGCGGAGCGCATTTTGCCGCACTCGCCTGCCTCAATGACAGCACGGCCGGGATGGCCATGCTCGAAGGTCTGGTCAGGCGAGAGCTTTCGGGCTGGTTCTAGACTCTGTTTCAGTCATACTGAAACAGGTGCGGCACCAGCCCACTCCCCCACCCGGCCACCCATAGAATACCGTGCCGTGGGTGGCCGGGTGGGGGAGTGGGCTGGTGCCGCTTCCACATAAGTGGAACAACCTCTAGTTGGCAGGCGCGCTTGCTGCGGGCGATGCAGCAGGCTCTGCCGGTGTGCCCGCACTAACACTGCCAAAGCCGCACTGGCCGCGCTCCATAGAGATCTGCTTGGTGATGCGCGTGGCATTTTCAGCATAGGCCTCGGTCACCGAGCCCTTGTTGATAGTCTTGCCGCGCAGTGGGCTCACTTGATCGCAAAGATGGAAGACATGCGGCGTAGAGGAACGCTTGGCGCCGTTTTCAGGCGCGATCCAGTAAACCATATCGAGCCCGTTGGGATGCGCGGGATCCTTGGTTGCATCGGCAACGGCGGCACTGTCACGTGCGATGTCCTGCGCCTGGCTGGCGACTTCAGGCGAACAGGCCGTGGTGGGTTGCCCCGATTTGATCTGGGCGGCGCACTGATTCATGTCCTGGGTATATTGCTCGGTCGAGGGCGGTTTGAAGTCAATGCCGATTGCCGTGGCCGCCAGCGCCAGAACGACGCCGACGATGCCGGCGATCTTCTTGTTCTTGGGGTCCATGTCCTTGTCGAGGAAGATCAGGACAAGCAGCGGCAGGAACGCCAGCACGGTGATGACCGCACCCAGTTGGTTCTGGACGAAGAAGCGGAACCCGTCGGCACGGCTCGCCGGGTCGTGGCGGTTGGCCGCCTTCCACATCAGGCTGCCGCCGATTGCGAATGCCGCGATCACCACGAGCAGGCCGATCAGAAGCGGCAGATTACCATGATCGAACTTGTGCTGCTTCAGCATGACGATACCGGCAATCTCGGTGCCAATCGCCACGACCCAGGCAAGCGCGGCATAAATCCGCAGCCGCTTGGCCGCACTCTTCTGGCCCTGGGTCGCGGCCCAGGCCTTGGTGATGTCAACTTCCGCTGCTGGCTTGTCCTCGGACATATGCGACCTCCCCTAATCCGGCATGCAAGTTATCGCAGGGGCTTGTAAAACGCCAGCGCACATTCATCGGGCCTCGTCAGAATAAGTCGCGGCAGCAGGATCGCTCCATTCTTGACATAATCCCTTTTTGTTCTACTCCTGTTCGGACGTAACGGAATTTGGAGTCGGACAACCATGGCCCAGGCACAATACGCCGCATGCGAAACAGGCGCTGCGCCGGTTTATCCCGACGCGTCGCAGCATTTGGCGAGGGATGGTGCGGGCCTTCCCGTGGTGTTGTCGATCTTTGCGGACCGGGCGTCGCTGCGGTCGACCATTCGAGACGATGCTCTGGCGGCTGGATTTCGCGTTTCTTTGTGTGATGAACTCTCAGTCTTGCTCGATGCCGATGTGCGGCCGCTGGGCGAACTGGTGGTGCTCGACTGTCCGAACGTTACCGGAGCAGAGCTTGCCGCGCTGGCGCGTCTGGATTTGCGCGCGGCGCATTGCGGCGCGAAATTGATCGTCTCCACCCGGTTCGATGTACTGGATGACGTGTTTGCCTGCCTTGATCAGTCCGCCCCGCAGATCCTTGTCGATCCTTCCCGGGCTGACCTGGCGATCGCGCTGGGAAGGGCACTTGGCGAGCTGGCGGGCACGCGCCTGCGCGAGCTGGGCGAGGAAGACCGGCTGATGCTGCTTCGTCTGACCGAGCAGGTTGGCCAGATTGCCGAACGGCTCGAGCGGCTGGATGGCACCGTGTCTGCGCCGATAAGCGGGGACGGCGGCAGTGACAGCATTTTCCGCTTCGGCCAGCCCAAACGCACTTATTCGGGACCGGACGATGCAGGCAGCCGGCTGGTTCGCGCCAGCCGCCCGCCATTGCCCGATCCGCGCCTGGTGCGCCGCATCATCCGCCAGCGTCAGCTGCGCGCGCGGTTTTTCGATGGCGACTTGTTTGGCGATCCGGCGTGGGACATGCTGCTTGATCTGACGGCGGCGCGGGCCGAACACACCCGGGTCTCCGTCACGTCGCTGTGCATTGCTTCAGGCGTCCCGCCCACCACGGCGCTGCGCTGGATTGGGCAGATGACCGAGGCAGGCCTGTTTGAACGCGTGGAGGACGAGACGGATCGCCGCCGGGCATTCGTTGCCCTGACTGACAAGGCGGCGGACGCCATGGCGCGCTTCTTTGCCGAACTGGGCAGCGGCGCATCGCGGCTCGTATGAACCCTCTTTCGCAAGCGCAAAGCTTGCGCTAAGGCGCGCGCTCTTCGGCGACAGTGCCGGGCGGTTAGCTCAGTTGGTAGAGCATCTCGTTTACACCGAGAGGGTCAGCGGTTCGAGCCCGTTACCGCCCACCATATTCCTGTTCGCGGACGTTCGTATTCGTCCTTGCAGACCCCCAGAAAACCTCGCATATAGGCCATATTGTGTTCTCAGGCGTTCGCTTGGGTCCGCATACAATCGCTCCGACATGGGGGCCTTATTGGGGCCCTTTGTAAATCGGGGCTTTTGAAAGGCCCCCAGGATGCCGCTTTCCGACCTGACCGTTCGCACCGCGAAGCCGCGCGAAAAGGAATACAAGCTTGCCGATGGCGGCGGGCTTTACCTGCTTGTCACCCCGGCAGGCGGCAAACTCTGGCGGTTGAAATTCCGCGTTGATGGCCGTGAGAAGAAGCTGGCCATTGGCACCTATCCCGCAATTGGCCTGAGTGATGCCCGCAAGCGGCGCGATGATGCACGGGAAGTGCTGGCGGCTGGAGCGGACCCGTCGCGCGAAAAGCAACAGGCCAAGCACCGGGCGAAGGTTTCCGCCGCCAACACCTTTGGCGAGATCGCCAACGAGTTTCTGGCCAAGCGCAGGCGGGAAGGATTGTCTGCCTCCACTGCCGACAAAAGCGATTACTACATTTCCCGCATGGGGCCGGTGTTTGCTCGCCTGCCTATTGCCGAGATCGCTGCGCCCGATGTGCTTGCCGTGCTGCGCCGGATAGAGGCGACGGGCAACTATGAAACCGCGCGCCGGGTGCTGCAACTGGCGGGCCGTGTGTTCCGCTATGCCGTGGCGACGGCCCGACTGCCATCGGACCCCAGCCGCGACTTGCGCGGTGCCCTGACTGCACCCCAGCCCAAACACTATGGCGCGATAATCGAAGCCAAGCGGGCTGGCGAACTGCTGCGCGCCATCGAAGGCTATGACGGGCAGTATCTCACAAAGCTTGCCATGCAGCTTTCGGCCAATGTCTTTGTCCGACCCGGCGAGTTGCGCCATGCGGAATGGCACGAGGTCGATCTTGAAGCCGGGCTATGGATCATCCCGGCAGGCAAAATGAAAATGCGCAGACCACACCAAGTGCCCCTATCGCGGCAATCGGTGGACCTGTTCCGCCAGCTTCACGCGATCACTGGCCCGTCTGGCTACGTCTTCCCGTCGATACGCACCCGCAACCGCCCAATGAGCGAGAACACCATCAATGCGGGTCTGAGGCGGCTGGGCTTTGCTGGCGACGAAATGACCGCGCATGGTTTCCGATCAATGGCCTCCACGCTGTTGAACGAAGCGCGCGATCCGAAGTCGAAGAAACACTTGTGGAAGGCCGATGCCATCGAACGGGCTCTGGCGCACGGGGACAGCGATGCAGTGCGCGGCGCATACCATCGCGGCGAACATTGGGATGAGCGTGTCGAAATGGCCCAATGGTGGGCCGACTATCTCGATATGCTGCGCAAGGGTGCTGACATCGTGCCGTTTCCCGAAAGGGAAGCCGGATAGAGTTTCACCGGGCGCGGTGCCCGATGGAAGCGGGCCAGCAAAGGGATGAAGCCCCGATGCTGGCCCTCACCACAACGCACAACGGAGGTGCATTCATGGCTACCAATCCCATAGGCGGCGAAACTGCCGTCGTCACCCGTCCCAATACCTTCCCGCCTGCGGCTGCGGGCCTTATCGCTGCGAAGCTGCTTGACCGTCACAGCCCGCATGAAATTGCCGAGGCCATCGAGGTGCTGGTTGACGTGCTCGACTTCCTTGGCGGCGATAGCGAGGCAGAATCCGCCACCTGGCCCGAAAACATCGCCGCGCGGACCGATGAAACCTGCCTGCCCGATGACAGCGAAGCGGCTGGCGATGAACTGGACACGTCATGGCCTGAATGGCAGTCGCGCGGGCGGCACAAGCTGGCTGGGGGCAGAGCCGAAATGTCAGGCAATGCGGGCCATGAGGATGACGAGGACGCCGATCCAGACACAGGTATTGAAGATAGCCCCGAGGGCTTCGATCCCGAGGAAGATATGGCTGTTGATGATGAACGCTGCGATGGCGAGGGCGATGATGAATGCGAGCAAATGGCGAATGACGTGCCCATGCTCCGCGTCTTGAGCGCCGCGCACAACATCTTCATCGATGCCCGAGTGCCGCTTGGCTTGTCAAATTTGCAAAGCAGCTACCGCACCGACGGCGATGGCGTTCGCTCTGCCGATAGCGGGGTTGTTCATTGCTCGCACGGCTTAGTGAAACAGCCCGGCCAGCCGGTTTGATCATGGCCTTGTCTATGCGGCAATGAACGCCAATATCTTGGCTGACGGGGATAGGCAGGCCAGCCGACAAACGCGCATCCCACGCGCTTCCCCGCCGCCATTTGGGACCGCAAGGGAAGCGGCATGGCACTTACCGAAGAACCTACCGATGATCTGCGAGCCACTTTGTCAATTATGGGGGCAATGAGGTTCGATGCAACGGCAGTGGCAAAAGCACTACGTTCACGGCCATTATCGCCATTGGAGGCTATGGGACTAGCTAACCTAATTGAAGGCAAGCATCCTATGGGTTTGACGCTCAAAATGCAGGGCCAAGGAAAAGGCTGGCGGCCCTGGTCTGAAGGGGCGGCGGCCTGGAATCGACTTTGCGCAGTGGGAAAATATGTCGATTCGCGTCTGATTGATAACTGCACCGTCGAAGAGGCGGTGAATGACGCGGCAGAGTTTTTTGGCGTTTCAGAACCGACGATCTACCGAGATCTGCGCCTTTATCGCCGCTCAGTGTCAGACGATCTCTAACTATCAAGGTTCGGAACGCGTGATTAAGTAGCCGGGCAAATTCTGGCATAAATCAGCATCCGCCAAAGGCCGCACAACCCCGTGCGTGCCGAAGCGGAGAACCGAAAAATGAAACTCGCATACTCTCGCAAAGAGGCGTGTAACGAACTGAGCATCGGCACGACCAAGCTTCACGAATTGCTCAACGACCAGAAACTCAAGGCATTCAAGATCGGCCGGAAAACCCTGATTACGGGTGATTCGCTCCGCGCTTTGGTTGGCGGGGAGGCATGAGCGATGGCCCCAGATATGCAAAACCCCGGCGGGCAGGCCGGGGCTTCGCGCAATCAACTTGGCGGCTGGTTGCATCCCTCTCTTACCGTAACGGAATGGCGGGCGCAATTGCTTGCCTCCCGCTTTTGCCTCTCGCCTTGGATGGCGCGGGATATGGCGCGGCTCTGCTTTGGGGAGGGCAATCTTAATGACTGACAAGCCCATCCCCGATCACCGGCAAGCGGCGCTCGCCCTGCTTAATGGCAATTCCCGCCTCAGCCGCAAGGCCGGGCAATTCCTTGGCCAACTCGCGGTCGATTCCTCGCCCATGAGCGAAGCACAGGCCGATTGGCTGGCCAAGCTACTGGACCGCGCGGGCTTGCCGCCACTGGCAGAGGGAGGCGCACAATGAGCACCTATCCCGATGCACCAGGGCACCGGAACGTGGATACGTCCGTTGCCGCTGCCGACGCCATAGCGCCCAAGCTGGGGCGACTCCAGCGCATGGCAGGGGCTGCTATCCGCGATGCTGGCGCGCATGGCCTTACCGCCGATGAACTGGCGGCACGGCTCGAAATGGAGCGCTACTCGATCCAGCCGCGCACCAGCGAATTGCGACGCAAGGGGCTGATCCGTGACAGCGGACAGCGCAGGCCGAATCGCACCGGCAAGGCTGCAATCGTCTGGATAGCAGCGTGATCGCCGCCGCCATGCCAAAGCCGCCACAGAGCGCCCGGCATGGCGGCGTTTTTGAAACTTCACCGGTTTGCGGATTCGGTGAAGTTTCAATTGCACCGCTCCAGCCGCAATCCCGCGCAAATCTACCGATCCGGGAAACTGGCACGGCACTTGCGATTAATTACCTTACCTCTGGTGTGGCAGCCGATTTGCCTTGCAGCACTGGCAGGGGCGGCGCGCGCAACAGTGCCGACCGGGAGAGCCATGCCCTGACAGCCATGCAGATTGGCAATCTCAAGGCCGCTGATGCCCATGCAAGGGCAATCAGGCTTCCGTTTACCCGAATGGTCACAATCCACTGGCAGGCGGCTGGAGCGCCCTTAGCAGGCATGGCGAAGGCGACCGGGCGCTTTGTCGATCTGCTGACACGCTGGCTAAAGCGGAAAGGTCATCGCACGGCATGGCTCTGGGTGCATGAAAATTGCGGGTCTAAAGGCGGTCACTGCCATTTGCTTGCCCATGTGCCGCCCGAGTGCATCAAGGCGCTCACGGGGCAGCTACGGGGCTGGCTGCGCCTGATTACCGGCAAACCTTATCGGGCGCGGGTGATCCATAGCAAACCCATAGGCAGGCGGCTGGGGCTGGAGGCTGGCAATCCCGATCTGCACGGTGCCAATCTGGCCAAGGCGCTTGGCTACGTCCTGAAAGGGGCAAACCCGCAGGCCGCGTCACAATTCGGCCTGGAGCGGCTGGAGCCGGGCGGGCGCGTGATCGGCAAGCGGTGTGGCACCTCTCAAAACATTGGCGCGAAGGCGCGCATGGCAAAGGACTGACAATGGCCAATCGCAAGAAACCGGACGGCGGCATGAAGCCGAACGCCGCACTCACTGTCGAGCAAACACCGGAGGAAACTGGTGCTCAGGCGATGGCGCGCAAGCTGCTCCAGCCGACCTTGAAAAACGCTGCGGCTGCATCGGCATTTACCGGCAAAATGCTTGGTAGCGAGCTGGAGTTGCCGGGGATTGGCGATTACGCGGACCACGTCCATGTTGCGGCCCGTGAGGCAGCGGACGGCGATCTCACTATGGCCAGCAAGATTCTCACCGCTCAGGCGATCACGCTCGATAGCATGTTTGCCGAACTGGCGCGGCGTGCCGCGCTCAACATGGGCCAAAATATAAATGTGGTTGATCGCTATGGGCGGCTGGCGTTGAAGGCTCAGAGCAATTGCCGAGCAACATTGGAGGCGCTGGCCAAGCTGCACCAGCCGCGCGAGCAAACCGTTCGCCATGTGCATGTGAACGAGGGCGGGCAGGCCGTCATTGCTGATCAATTCCACAATCACAGAGGGGGACAGGAAAATGGACAATCAGTCGAACAACCCCATGCAATTGGAACGGCTGGCCAAAACCTCGCGCTGCCTAGCCCGGACCCGCTCTGGAACGGAGTGCCAATCCCCAGCGGTGAAGGGCAACCGGCGATGCAGAATGCACGGCGGCAAAGGAAGCGGTGCCCCTGAGGGCAATAGGAACGCATGGAAGCACGGGGGACGGTCTGCGGCGACAATGGCTACGGCTCAATACCTCAGGGCGATTGCTCGGCTGGTGAGGGATCGGTTGTGAGCGATGGTTGCTGATCAGGCGCGCTCGCGTGTGAAGAGTGCGGCCTGCTTGATCCTTAATCAGGAGCCGGTCAGGGCCTTCCACCCCGCTTCGATAAGCTTGCTAACACCGAAGCAAGCGACCAGCATTAGAATCAAGCAGCCAGGTTGCCAGATATATTTCTCCCGAACGGCGGCTGTTCGCTCCTTCCAAGAAGGTAACCTAACTCCGCGCAACCAATGGTCAAAGTCCTTCGCGTCGTTCAATTCCAGATTAAAGATGCGATCCTGGTCATGCTTTCGTTTCGGGCTTAGGATCGCGCCCTCGTTTATCGCCACAACCATGCCACTCGGGTAGAGTATAAGCCTTGGCCCGCCTCCCAGATGTTCCAGCCAGAAAGCGTCCTCAACGGCAGTGTAGGCCGTGTCTAACCGATAGCCACGCTTTATTAGTCGGTGCATGCGGCGGAACGTCTCCGTCTCGCGCCGGTCCTGCTCTTGATCGCGTTTCCAATCATCCATGGACCTGGCCGCTTACCCATAGAACATCGGTGCAGTCTCAACGTTCGACGAACGGATGCTTGCCCATAGAGCAACTACTGCCAAGACGAATGCTGCTAATCGCATCGCATATCCCCCACAATCGAAGTCAGCTTAAAGCTTGCACAGCCGCAAGGGAAGTGGCGCGCACGTTGCTGGCAAATCACATCGGGGTAGCGCTCTGTCGCGCAAGATTGGCGGTTTTCTCCGCCTTCATGATCGAACCACGGTAGTTCAATTTGCCTCAATCAACCTGATTGAGAAGTGACGAAGGCCAAAAAATGCGGAAACGCCGTTGTATTCCAATCGGTTGATGAGTGCGACAAGTCGCGTAGGGCGTCTATCGTTCGTTGCTGCCAGACCGATCCGGCTTTTCCACTCGAATTGGACTGCCAGACCTCCCAAAATGGTCTCGGCATGTTAGCGTCAGCCGCAACTGTTCGCCCCCATCCGGCAACATTGGGGGCTTTATTGGGGGCCTCTCGAAATTCACATTGCCTCTTAATGGCTAAATTCAGCCATTATCTGGCTTCATTGTGAGCCCGTTACCGCCACAAAACCTGCGGCAAGCCGCGGTTTTAAGCGCAGCGATAGATTAAGCGGCGAGGGGGCCCGGTCTGATCGTCAGCCGTCTACCGCCGGCAGGATGTATTTGCGAAGCACCGGCTCCTTCTCGCTGCGGATCCGCAGCTGGCTTGTGACCAGTTGCGTATATTTCTTCCACATGCGCTCCACGTCCAGGCGCTCCCGGTCCGCTTCTTGTCGCCACTGGACCAATATCTGCTGCCACTCGGCGAGCTTGTCACCACAGGGGTCGCCGCCTGCCTCGCCGCTGGCGCAATATTTGCCGAAGAGTGTTCGCGGCTGGTCCAGTCGAAAGAGATACATAGTAGCAGAAAAGGTATTAAATACAACATCATCCTGGTAGCACCGCGAGTTGCCTATGCGCCAAGTCCTTGTCCACAATCGCCGAAAGCACCATCTGAAGATTAAGCGACTTGTCGCTTTTGCGACAATTCGGTCTCGAGAAGTTGAAGGATTGGCTAATGGCATCGAACAGTGAGATATTTCTGGCCCGCGCTGATGAGTGCGAGCGTGATGTCGAAAAGACAACGCTTCAAAATGTCCGCGACCAGCTTACGCGCTCGGCAAAGGCCTGGCGCGCAATGGGTGAGGCGGCGCTCGTGTTCGAGACACTTCAGGCCAAAGCAAAGAACAAGTCCGTCGATGGCGATGATATGTGTGCCGAAGACCAGACCGATATGAAAGTGCTCACATGACCTGCGGTCGGCAGACCACTTCTCAGGTAAGCAGCAGGTCCATTAAATGAGCGATGAACCTTATAAGGTCACGCCGGTGTGGGACCAACATACCTTGCCAGCAGCCATAAGGAACGAGCACAGCACCAAGGCGGGGACCTGGGGCATGCTGAGAGTATTGGAGGGCGAGGTCACCTTGGTCTTCCAGGATCCCGCATCGTCGGTGCAGGTCACACCGAGCTCACCGGCACTCATCCCACCCGAAGCTGTCCATCATGTTGAGCTCAAAGGCCCCATGAAAATGCAGGTCGAGTTTCATCACAGACGTCCGAACCTGTCATGAGCGGGTAGAAGCAGGGCAGGGGCATCCCCATATTCTTGGCCCGTATTCTCGGCCCATATTCTTGGCCAATATTCTTGGGAGGAATGAGATGGACACGCATCGGCCTGATGCCGCAGCCATCGAACGCTTCGCACAAGGCAGTCCAGCAACTGCCACAATTGTTCCGCGACTACCTCCCGGCCGTTGTCTTTCGCGTCGAGGAATTTGCCGATGCCGAAGCCCTGCAATCGGTGGGGCTAAGCAAGCGCCTTGTAGCAGACATTCGCTTCGCTGTACCTTAGGTGCGAAAGCGATCGATTGTTCAGCAAGGCACAACGCAACCCTTCCACTTTGCCAACGTTAGCGTGATATGAAAGCCGAGAGTTCAAAAGTGCTGATCGTCGCGCTGGCGGCCAATCTGGGGATAGCTGTGGCGAAGTTCGTCGCTGCCGCAATTACCGGCTCCTCAGCCATGCTGACTGAAGGCGTCCATAGCTTGGTCGATAGCGCTAATCAGATCTTGCTGATGTACGGTGAGAAGCGAGCAGCCAAACCAGCCGATGCGTTGCATCCCGCGGGATATGGCCGCGAGCTCTATTTCTGGAGCTTTGTTGTCGCCCTGCTCGTGTTTGCTTTGGGGGCGGGTGTTTCGGTGTACGAGGGCATCGTCCATTTGCTTGAGCCGGAACCGGCAGTGTCTCCAGTTGTCGCTTACAGCGTTCTGGCGATAGCTTTCGTTCTGGAGGGAGGTTCGACGATCGCGGCATTCCGCGATTTCAATGGCGCCCGTCTCGGCAAATCCTGGTGGAGCGCACTGACATCAACCAAGGATGCCACAACCGTTATCGTATTGCTCGAAAACGGAGCCGCAATGGTGGGCATTCTCTTTGCCGCGATTGGTCTCGCGCTGTCCCAGTTCACTGGCAACCCGAAGTTTGATGGAGCGGCCTCGATCCTGATCGGTCTGCTTCTCGCAGTCGTGGCAATTTTCCTGGCCCGTGAAGCAAAGGGCTTGCTGATTGGCGAGGCCGCAGATCCGGTCTTGATCGAGGGCATTCGTCATACGATCGCGAGGAAAGGCGTGATGGGCATTGGCGAAATCATGACCATCCACAATGCTCCAAATCAGATTGTGGCTGCGGTCAACGTAGATTTCGACAACCGGCTGACCGCCGGCGACGTTGAGCGGATGATCGACGATATGGAACGGGAAATTCAGAGCAAGTTCCCTCGAGTCTACCGTCTTTATGTCCGACCTCATGAAGATGCAGGACAAAAGTTTGGATCAGACAGAGGGATGCGGCGCACGTGACTGCCAATGGAGCAGCTAATGCCTGAAACAGATGTGGGCTTACGCGCGCGCCGGACCAACCCGGCTCTGAAACCACTTACTTTCCTCATCGGAGAATGGTCGACGATCGGAACGCACCCAGCGTTCCCGCCTATGCCCAGACGAAATTGGCCGGAACTCAGTTCATTGGCATCATGATGACCCGGCATTCATGCAGCGCGTGACGGACATCGTTGAATGAGCGGCCAGGCGGGACTGCGTGATCTGGTCGCCCTGAAGAGGCTGGAACTTTGGGGCTGCGACCGAGTTTATGATGCACCGTCAACCACACAGCGGGAGGTATGTATCATGCTCTGGACTATTGCCGTCATCCTAGTCGTCCTTTGGGCTCTCGGCTTCCTGGCATTTCATGTCGCAGGCGGACTCATTCACTTGCTCCTTGTAATTGCGGTGGTCGTCATCGTCTACCAACTCGTCACTGGGCGTCGCGCCGTTTAACGAAGCGTCTGCTTCCCTTGCGACTGCCCGGCAGAGGGCAGGTGCCGAGCGTCGGCTTCATCATTGCCAGCACCAGTTAAGGACGCCGCCGATGGCCCCAGCATCCCCGTCAAAGCAGAAAGCAGAAAAGATCGCCGCAGTCGCTCGCGCGAAACAGATTGCGCCAGATGTGCCAGCCCGGATCGGCTCGACCCCTGCAACACCATACCGAGGCGATCCGGCGATTTTTGGGCGTCTTGTCGAAGATCATGACAAGCATCGCGCACTGCTTGCGATGATTGCAGCAACCGGTCCCAAGGATTCTGCACGAAAAATGCTGTTCGACGAGTTTGTTCGCGATGTTCACGGCCACGCTGCCGCCGAGGAACAGTCGCTATGGTCCACGGTCATGCGTAATCCGGAAACCACCGAGTTTGCACGCCATGCCGTCGGCGATCACCACAAGCTAGACAAGCTGATGGCGGATGCTGCTGCAAGGGACATCACTTCGCCGGGTTGGCTCCGTCATTTCGCCGGGCTCAAGGAGGAGTATCTCGATCACATCCTTGAGGAAGAAACCGAGCAGTTTGTCGAAGCTGAAAAGACACTGAGCCCAAAAGACCAGCTCTACATGCGAAGGGTGTTTAGCCGCCGCAAAAAAGCCGAAAAGGCTAATGCCAAAATCGATAAAAAGATTGCACTTACGCCGATTGGCTAGCCTGGCCGCTTAGAAACGCCGTATCGCTGCGGCCTCTGGGAGGCGATTTTTGCGAACTTGCCGGCTGATCGATGAGGCCTTCTGCGACTACCGCCATTGGGCAGGCACCGCGTAAGTGACAATCAGCACCGGGGCAGAGAGGATTACCGCCTTGAGCAGCCAACTCGGGCGAAAGCTGGAACTGGTTGTCATGGATAGATGCTCACAACGGGCGCCATAATTACCTCCAGTCCGTCAGCGTTGCCGCCCGGCCCGGCTAATTCGCCATGCCGTCTTCGTGGACGATCCAGTGGACGAAGCGGTGCATGGGGAACATGGCATCGTGCGGTGCGCCAATCGACATGCCGCCCGCGTCGCCCAGCCGCACTAGCCGCTGCGCGCCGCCGCTCGCCAGTCCGTTGCGCAATTCAACCTGCCGGGCCGGCGGATAGATGCCAACGGTCTGGGTCGCGACGTTCACGTACTTTAGCGCATCTTTCAGCGAAGGGACCAACACCACATTGGAAGTCTTACTGACCGGGTGGAAGTCGACCGGCTGATCGGAGCGGATCACCAAGCCAGTGCCATCGGCGGTGCCCCAGACGCCGAATTCGTCATCCATCATGCGAAGCGTTTCGACTTCTTCGGCAAGATCGCGCGGCAATGCGGGGGCTTTGCCTGTGCTGGCGCTCTGTTCCTGCAGCTTCCTGCACAGCGCCTCGCAGAAACGGTCAGCCTGCTTGATCCCGCCTTCGAGAAAGATGAAGCGACTGGAGGTGCAGGCCTCCTGATTGCTCATGCCGACATCGCGCGCGGCCGCAGCGGCGACCTGATCGAGAATTGCTTCGGACTCGAATACCTCCATGCCGACCATCGAGATCGAGGTCTTCGGGTCGAAAGAGACCAGCTGTAATCCCGGCATCAGGTACTTGATGACGTTGTTGATCGCGTCGCCGCCGCCCCATGCGACGATCTTGTCAAAGAACTGCGGCCGGTAGATGGCCTGTTCGACCGTCTCATCGCCGCCGCGCCAGTAGACCGCCGACATCGACCGGGTCACCGGGTGATCGGGGTCCACCTCGAGCATGGTGCGCAGGAAGGCGACGGCCATGAACGGGTCGCTCGAACCCATCTTGAACAAGTTCACCGCCTTGACCATCGCTCCGAACGCAATCGACTGGATTGCCGCGACCGGCGCATTGCCGGGCAAAACATGGATCAGGCGCGGCGGGAAAGCGCGCAGAAAGCTGCGGCGACCCTGACTGTCAGTACGAGGAATCCATTCATCGAGGACGCGCGGATCGGCGAAGTTCTGCTCGACGTGCTCCATCAGGATGCGCTTGTTCAGGAAGTGGGCGGCAAATTTCAGGTTCGCGTCGATGGCATGTGGCGTCATGACATTGGTCAGGGCGATACGCTCGACACATTCCTGCAGGAACGGGTTCTTGGCTGGGTCCAGGCGCTGACCCGTCTCGACCAGAAAGTCGATAATTTCGGCAAGCGGCACATCGAACAGTGGACCGGGCTTCGTCCGCGAAGCGACAATGGCGTCAAGGTCAAGGATGGGGGTCACGAACTCCACGCCCAGATCGCGCGACCGGTGTCGGACGTCCGCGCCTTCGACCACCTTGCCATGGAGGAAGAACGGCGCGCTGACGCCAATGTCGCGAGTGAGGGTGGTGTCGGCGAGCTGACTCACGACACGCCCCGCACATAGGCGTCGATGGCACCGGCACAGGCGATCTTGTCACCGCTGGCGCCATCGGCATAGCGTTGGACATCGTCGGCTATCGAAGGACTTCGCGCGCCACAAGCACACGGTTCCCAGGTGACGCGGATTTTGTCGCCCGAAATGACGCCGCCCCAACGGCCTTCGAGGGACAAGTCGAAGAAGGCTGCGCGGCCTTCCACTTCGCCGGTGTTCGGCGGCTCGATCAGCTTCTCGCCTGCTTCGTCCAGCAGCAACAGCATGGTCCAGGCGGACATGTGATAACGACCGGCTGGGCAACGCGGCGCGTTAGAATTCAGCTCCTGCATGCCGTAGCCCATTATGGTGTTCGGGGGCGAAAGGTTGAAGGTCTCTGCAATGATGTCGCGGTAGTTTGCCGGGACTTGCGCCCGTTTGAGTCCGCCGGTCATGTAGACGGTGTTTTCAGGGTGGAAGTCTTTGGCGGAATAACCACGGGCGCTTACCGCCTCGGCCAGGCGGTAAAGCGACGCAAACATGGTGCTGATGTGCAGCTTCTCGTGGCGGTGGGCAATAACCGCCTCGACCGTTTGCTCCATCGCCGAATCCATCGCCTGCTGCCGTGCCGCCGATTCCGCTTCGAAACGGGCGATCTCGCTGGGCGTCGCGAGCCCATCGGCCAGCTTCTTGCGCAGCACGACCATTTCGGTGACGGCGCCAACGGTGATCGGCGCCATGTTGGGAATAAGCGGTGCCAGGTCTTTGGCGGCGAAGGCTGCCATCATCGGCAGCCCGCCCGCCCGTGCTCGCGGCGAGGAGGCCGTGCCGCCAATTCCAACGATGCGGCGATCCTGGTTTGGCTTCAGCCCGGCCCAAATCATCGCCTGCACCAGACTCTGACCGGAGAATTCGAGATCCCGGGCATTGGCCGTCATCATCGCACACTTGCCGGTCGTCCCGCTTGAACAGGAAACAAAGTGGCCCTGATCCTCTAGGCGGCCGAGCCAGTCGTCGAGACCCGTCACATCTGAACTGTCGATCGGCGCGACGTGTCCGGTGGTGACGGTATCGAGCCAGCGGGACATGCGGTCCCATTTCTGTTCGGTGAGCCAGCTTTCGGGATAGCTCTTGTAGGCTGTGTGCGCGAAGAGCAGCGGGACGATGTCGCTCGCCTGGCTCACCTGCGAGACACCGCCAGCTTCGGCCCGGTTACGCAGCAACTTGATCTTGTCGACCCGGTCCTGGAACCGCTCATCGACCGCTGCGATCTGCTTGGGCAACATTTCCGCCGGGTCGTAATCGAAAGCGGACCCGGTTGCGGCCAACTTCACCAGTTCATCCACCTTAGAGGTGACACATGTGTCCGTGTTCATGCATAATCTCCCGCCATCGCTTGCCCTTCACGGGCTCCATCGACATAATGGCACCTGATGGTTCTAATTAACCGGCAGGTTTTGCCAAGCGCAAGGAGAAAATTTTGCTGGAGGCAAATTTGCGTACTGCACTGCGCAGACGGGCCGGGCGTCCGGCCAAGGCCGAGGCGGAGCAGCGGCGCACCGATGTGCTCGACCGCGCGCTCGAAGTTTTTCTGCAGCGAGGCTACGAAGGCGCGACGGTCGAGTTGATTGCGGCCGGCACCGGCGCCAGCAAGCGCACTCTTTATGCGCATTACGGAGACAAGACTGCGCTGTTCAAGGCGGCGGTCGAGCGCGCCATTGAACTGTACGCCGAGCCGGTGGGGCTGAAGATCATCGAGAGCGACAACATCGAGGAGACGCTGATCGCGCTTGGCCGAATGCGCCTGGCGCACGTTGCCTCGCCGGTGGGCATGCGCCTGCAGCGAATCCTGAACGCCGAAGCCTATCGGTTCCCCGAAATCTTCCAATGGGCCAGCGAACGGGGCAGCCGGCCGATGAATATTCTGCTGGCTGACTTGCTGCGCCGCTATGCCGCGCTTGGCCAGATCGAGGTCGAAAGCCCTGAACGCGCGGCTGTCGTGTTTCTCAGCATGGTGGTGGGCGGCCCAGCGCGCTTGCTGCAGGCAGGAGGCCGGATCGATGAGGCGCAGCTTGATGAATTGGTGCGCTTCGCGGTGCGCTTGTTCCTCAGAGGAGCGCTGGTGCGAACGGAGACTTGAAGTCGGGGCCGTCCGCGCGGGCCTGGCATCCAGTGAGTCAAAGCATTGGGGAACGGACGCACCTCAACCTTTCGATGGGCGGTAACTGGCCGGCATCGCCTTGCAGCTATTTTACCACCACTTCGACCCGGCGTGCGGCATCGGCAGCAACAGAGGTATCTGTCGTCTGTTCGGGCTTGGCGAGGACGACTGACGCTTGCGGAATGCCGCTGGCCACCAAAGCGGCAGCAACGGCCTGCGCGCGTGTTTTCGAAATTTCTGCATTGGCCGCCGCATTGCCCGAGGCATCGTTATAGCCCGAGACGGCGAGCGTGCTTCCGGGTTTGGCGGCGAGATAGTCCTTCAATCCGGCTGCAGCGTCCGGAAATGCCGGTGCCAGAGTCGTTTTGCCCGTATCGAAATAGACTTTCACAACCGGCTTTCCGTCACGCATTTCCGACGTCACGCCCGCGCCCGCAGGTATCGTTAAGCTGCCTTCGGACGGGGCAGAGGCGATTCCAGTCGGTGGTGCAGCAGACGCTGTCCCCGTGGCTGCGGCCTGCGAACTCGCGGCTTCGCTCGCCGCGCTGGCTGGCTGCGGGGTGGCCGAAGGCTGGCGGAAGAACAGCCACCACAGCACGAACAAGGCCAGCGCTGCCAGAAGCAACCACAGAAGCCAGCCCATTCCTGACCCGCTATCCGCCGACGTTGTTGTCCTCGCGCTGGCTTGGCTGGCAGCGATCGGCGCCTCAGTCAGCGCTGGTGCTGCGGCAGGGGCAGCGCTGGCCGGGGCGACCTTCGCCGCAGCGGGCGGCGGCGCAGGAGGCGGCGGCGCAGGAGGCGGCGGGGGCGGCGGAGGTGGCGAGGACACTGTTGCCGCCGTCAGCGCCGCCATGGGCTTTGGCGATTTGGCAGACTTGCCCGCCGCCAGCTTGGCTGGTTTGGCGGCCGCTGCCGGTTTCGCAGGTTTGGGCGTTGCAGCTGCCTTGGCCGCTGCCGCAGGTTTTGCAGCCTTGGCTGCCGGAGCTTTCGCCGGCTTGGCAGGTTTTGCCAACGGGGCCGCCTGTGTTGTCGCAGTTTTGGCTGCGGCAGTCTTTGCGGCCGGCGCTTTTGCTGCAGCGGGCTTGGTTCCCGCGCTTGCTGCTGGCGCTTTGGCACTTGCCGCCTTAGCCGCCGCGGGCTTTGCCACCGCAGTTTTCGCAGCAGCAGGTTTGCTCGCCGCTGACTTTGTCGCTGACGCCTTGCTGGCCGTTGCTTTGGGGGCCGCGGCTGTCTTGGCCGGAGCTTTTGTGGCGGTCGCCTTAGCTGCCGGTGCCTTGGTCGCAGGTGCCTTGGCAGCCTTGGCGAAGACTTGCAGTTTCTTGAAATTTTCGGCCAGGAGATAATAGACCGTAACGCGGTTCTTGGTGCGATCCGCCTTCATTTTGTCAGCCACGGCGGCAACGGCTTTGTCGAGCGCAGCGTCGCTTTGCGTCAGACCGAGCTTCTTCTTGAGGAAATTGTCACGAACCCGTGCAAGTTCCTTGGCATCGCTGAAGGCCACCAGTGCGGAGTCGCGCTTGGTCAGTGCTATACCGCAATAGCGCACGATACCGGCGATTATCGCATCATCGGCATTCGGCGCATATTTCCTGACGTCGGCAGCCCAGTCTTCGGCCATGCTAATATCCCCTCCCCGGTCGCAGAGTTTCCATGCTGGATTCCGCTTTTTGCGAAGTCAACTCCGGCGCGCAACATAGCTGTTAGTGCCGCCTGCGAAAGCGAAATTGTCAGCCTGTCGGCTCCGCCTGCCGCAGAACGTAGACTTCGAAGCGCGTCTCTCCGATCTCGCCTTCGTCAACTTTGCGATATGCTTCGCTCAAGTGCTTTTCGAGCAGCGCGCGCGAAGCGGCCCGGGTATCGTCGTCAGGCTTGAGGCTTTTGAGCACGACTGTCGGGCGCGAGGCGAAAATTCGATCAATTTCGCCAAGCTGGTTGACGCCCAGCGCATGCTCATAGCGATAGATCACCAGATGCTCCGGAAAGGCGAAGCGAGTGGGCAGACAACTGTTCGTAAGCCGATAGAGCGCGGGGACAGCCTCGTTCACATAAAGGCAGCCGCCGTGGAGATGCGGCGTGATTTTCGCGGCGAGCGCGCGCGCCTGGTCCCCGCTGCCCTGCAACATCCGGTCAGTCAGCGCGCGAACCTGGCCGCCCAGCAAGCCCAGGCCGACCACCAATGCGACATCAATCTTCCACCGCTTCGTGCGCGCAAATGCCATGCTCGCAATCAGGCACAGTGGGAGCAGCAGCGGCAGGATATAGTGATCGTAATAGACCCCGAAGGCGATGAACCCCAGGTAGCTCGCTGCTGACCAGAAAATGGCCCACCATTCTCCGGCTGCGAGAGACGCACGCCGCTTCCATACGATCATCAGGCAGACGAGAAACGGCGAAAGGCCAAAAGTCAGACCGCCAAGCCGCAGCACGGCATTGAGCGGCGAATTGATGTCTTTGAAAATCGATAGAAAGTTTGCCTGGATAAAGGCGTCGGCGTGGCCCATCGCGGCATAGGCTGCCAGCGCCGTACCGGTTGGCAGCAATGCGCAGGCAATCCAGCCCAGCGCGCCGCCGGCAAGGCGGGGCACGGACCAGCCGCTGCGCCATCCCAGCCAGAGAAGCGTTAGCCCGAAGTATATCCCGTCAAACAACGCGGAATATTTGATTTGCAGCGCGATCCCCGCGAGCAGCATGACAGCGCAGCCGCGAGCAAATATTCTTTCCGGCACATCGGCTTCGATCAAGCCAAGTATCATGGCCGCGCCTGCCATCATCGGCAGATTGTAGAACACCGGCGATTGCCCGCCTATCCCGGCAAATACCGGAAGCCAGGCAATATAGGCCAGTCCCCCGGCCAGTGAGGCGGCGAATCCGGCGCGCCGCCGCACGCAAGCAAATATCAGCCAGCCCGTGAGTACAGCGCAAAGGCTGGCGAGCAGCTGATGCCCAATCACCGGATCGCGGAATACCGCGTCGGCAGCGGCATAGATCAGGAACAGGCCGATGGGCTTGCGATCCCAGATGTCGACGTAGGGCAGCAATCCCTCGTGCATCCGCTCGCCGACCAGCAGATAGAATTCTTCGTCGATGTTGGTCACGGGATTGCCGAAGACCCATGCGCGCGTCACCAGCGCCATCAACGCTAGCAGCAATAGGGCCTTGGCGGTTTCCCCTGCGGCGGGCGCAGGGCGGATCGTAGAACCGATCACGCGGCTTTCTTCAACTCCAGCCGTTCCCAGATTTCCGCAAGGGCCTTGGTCAATTCGACCATCATCGCCTCGCTGTGTGCAGGGCCGGGCGTGAAACGCAGGCGCTCGGTGCCGCGCGGCACGGTGGGATAGTTGATCGGTTGCACATAGACGCCGTATTCAGCGAGCAGGATATCGCTGATCTGCTTGGCGCGCACCGGGTCGCCCACCATCAACGGCACGATATGGGTCGTGCTCGGCATGACCGGGAGGCCTGCCTCGGCAAACAGCCGCTTCAGCGTGGCGGCAGCGGCCTGCTGGCCTTCGCGCTCTACGCTCGAGGCCTTGAGGTGGCGCACCGAAGCGAGCACGCCCGCGACCAGCACCGGGCTGAGCGACGTGGTGAAAATGAAACCGGGCGCGTAGGAGCGGATCACGTCGATGATCCGGGAATCGGCCGCGATATAGCCGCCCATGACGCCAAATGCCTTGCCCAGCGTGCCTTCGATGATGGTGATCCGGTGAGCGGCCTCGTCACGGTCGGTAATGCCGCCGCCGCGCGGGCCATACATGCCGACGGCGTGAACTTCATCGATGTAGGTCAGCGCATTGTACTTGTCGGCCAGGTCGCAGATCGCGTGGATCGGGGCGACGTCGCCGTCCATCGAATAAACGCTTTCGAATGCGATCAGCTTGGGCAGGTCGGGATCGGTTTCGGCCAGCAGCTGCTCGAGATGCTCAAGGTCGTTGTGCCGCCATACCTTCTTTTCGGCGCCCGAATTGCGGATGCCGGCAATCATGCTGGCGTGGTTCAGCTCATCGGAGAAAATCACGCAGCCCGGCAGAACCTTGGCGAGCGTGGAAAGCGTGGCATCGTTCGAGACATAGCCCGAAGTGAAAAGCAGTGCGCCGTCCTTGCCGTGCAGGTCGGCGAGCTCGCGCTCAAGCTGGATATGGTAATGCGTGTTGCCGCCGATGTTGCGCGTGCCGCCAGAGCCCGCGCCCACATCATGCAGTGCTTCTTCCATTGCGGAAATAACTGCCGGATGCTGTCCCATCGCCAGATAGTCATTCGAGCACCACACCGTGATCGGCTTGGGGCCGTTGTGACCGGCAAAGCAGCGCGCATTGGGATAAGCGCCCTTGTTGCGCAGGATGTCGATAAACACTCGGTAGCGGCCTTCGGAATGAAGCCGCTCGATCGCCTGGTCAAAGATATGGTCGTAGTTCACGCAGTCACCACAAGTGCCGTTTCGCCGCCCCTTAATCCAAGCAACCATGCATTGCCAGCAGGATGTTTGAGAATGATTTGCATCAAAAAACGAGGGTTTGCATCAGGCCAAGCCTCTCCAGCGCCGGTTTCAGCAGATCGAGGTCCGGGTCTTGCCGGGTAAAAAGGGCGATGTCAGGCTTTTCGCGCGCAAAGGTCTGGCCCTGGGTCAGGAAGGCTATGCGCCGCGCGATCCCGGCCGCGCCATCGACGAAGCCGACTTGCTGCCCGAAGGCTTTGCCCAGTTCGTCGGCCACCAGCGGAAAGTGCGTGCAGGCGAGGACGACGATGTCGATCCGCTCGCCGCCTGGTTGATTGCGCAGGCCTTCGGCGGCACGCGCGAAGACTGCAGGGTCAACGCTCTGCCCCCGCAATTTTGCCTCGGCCGCCGTGACCAGTTCGGGCGCAGCCGAGCGCAGCAAGGTCTTGCCCACGGCGAATTCCGCTTCCAGCTGGTCGACATAGGCCTGTCGGATGGTCGCTTCCGTGCCGAGCAGGCCGATGACTCCGGTCGTCGTCAGTGCCGCAGCGGGTTTGATCGCAGGCACTGTGCCGACAATCGGAATTTGCAGCACGTCGCGCACCATGCCCAGCGCAATGGTCGAGGCCGTGTTGCAGGCGATGCAGATCAGGCGGGGGCGAAAGCGTTCGGCCATCCGGCCCAGCAGGCCGCAGACCCGCGCGGCAATTTCCGCCTCGCTCTTGCCGCCATAGGGCAGACCGGCGTTATCTGCCGCATAGATCACCGGGGCGTCCGGCAACGCCTTGCGCAGCTCGGCCAGCACTGACAGTCCGCCAACGCCGGAATCGAAGAGCAGGATCGGGGCTGCTGCATCCATGGCGGTTTCATTTGCCTTTCACGGTCTTGCGCTCGGCGCGCTTGTAGCTACGACTGGCGTGGAAAGGGAAGGGCGGATGGACTGGTTGCCTGCATTAGCACTGGGTTACGGACTGGGATCGATCCCTTTTGGACTGAACCTCACCCGGCTGACCGGGGCGGGCGATTTGCGAACTATCGGCTCGGGTAATATCGGCGCGACCAATGTGCTGCGCACCGGGCGAAAGGGCTTGGCGGCGGCAACGCTGCTGCTCGACATGGCCAAGGGTTTCCTTGCCGTCTGGCTGGCCTGGTCGTGGATGCCGCACTGGGCGGGCATTGCTGCGATCGGCGCGGTGCTGGGCCACTGCTTTCCGATCTGGCTGAAATTCCGCGGCGGCAAAGGCGTCGCGACCTTGATGGGTGTGGCGCTCGGTCTCGCCTGGCCGATCGGCGCGGTTTATGCCGCAGTCTGGATTGTCATGCTGCTGCTGACCCGCATTTCTTCACTCGCCGGGATGAGCGCGGCATTGGCTGCGCCGCTGGCCGCATTCGCCACGGGCCGGGCAGAGCTGGTGCCCGTGCTGGCCGCACTCGCCGCACTGGTCATTTTCCTCCACCGCGCCAACATTGGCCGCTTGCTGCGCGGCGAGGAGCCACGGGTCGGCGCCAGGTGAGCATCTCGCAGGAAGAGGCTTTCGCCCGCATCCGCCTGCTGCGCACGGCCAATGTCGGTCCGGTTTCCTATCGCCAGTTGTTGAAGCGCTTTGGCACGGCGGGAGAAGCGCTGGCTGCCTTGCCCGATATTGCCGCACGCGGCGGTGCGCGCCTGCAACCTGCGCCGGAACGCGGCATCGCCCAGGAAGTGACCGCAGTTAAGCGCGCGGGCGCACGCTACCTGTTTCACGATGGCGAGGATTATCCGCCAATGCTGGCGCAACTTTCCGGCGCGCCGCCCATCCTGATTGCGCGGGGGCGCGCGCAAGTCGCGGCAAATCCTGCCGTTGCAATTGTCGGCGCGCGCAATGCTTCTGCCGCCGCCATCAAGCTGGCGCGGCTATTCGCTAGCGAGCTGGCCGAAGCGGGGCTGGCTGTTGTGTCAGGGCTCGCGCGCGGCATTGACGGTGCGGCACACGCCGGTGCGCTGGCTGCCGGCGAGGCGGGCGGCGGCACTATTGGCGTGATCGCCAGCGGCATCGATCTGGCTTACCCGCCCGAACATGCCGACTTGCAGGAAGCGGTTGCCAGCCAAGGCTTGCTGCTCAGCGAACACCCGCCAGGCACCGAGCCGATCGCGCGGCATTTCCCGTCGCGCAACCGCATCATCGCCGGGATCGCAGCAGGCACGCTGGTGGTGGAGGCCGCACCGCAATCAGGATCGCTGATCACGGCCCGGCTGGCGGGGGAGGCGGGGCGCGAAGTCATGGCTGTGCCGGGATCGCCGCTCGACGCGCGCAGCCAGGGCTGCAACCAGCTGATCCGCGACGGGGCTGTGCTGGTGCAGAGCGCTGCGGACGTAATCGAATTGCTATCCAGCTTCGATGGCCGCGCGCGCTCGACATTTCGCGATGACGGCGCGGAATGGAACGGGTTTGATGCAGATGAGGATGTGGCACCGGCCGACCTCGCCAGTCTGCTCAACACAGCCCCCGTCGCGGTTGACGAACTGATCCGCCAGAGCGGCGAGAGCGCGGCGTCAGTGCAACTTGCGCTGCTCGAGATGGAATTGGCAGGCAGGTTGGTCCGGCATGCCGGGGGTCGCGTCAGTCTGGCGGGTTGATTAGTGCCGGCAAGCCGGCGTGCGATCCGCCGCGCCGCAGTAGGCGGTGGCGGCGAGCAGGCGCTGGCCCCATACCAATCCTGCGGGCGTCGTGCCGCCGCGCCAGGCGACTTGCTTGACGTGGATGTCATTGGTCCCGGCGATTGCCAGCATGATGAAAGTTTCCGGCCTCCCTCCAGCGCTGCGCGGACAATCGAGCTGGAATCGGACTGCCGGTCGGCCCGAAACCGTGAGAGTGGCGAGCGGCGAGACAACTGCTCCCGGACAGGCTCGCGGCACGGAATTCATCACGTTTTGGGCATACTGCGCCACCGTCGCTCGCTTGGCGAGACCGGCAAAGCGCTGAGTGGTGATCATGCGGGTCCATGCCTGGACTGATTCGCCGAGCGGCACTTCCTCGACAATGCTTTGCTGGGCATTGGCGGCATTGTAGCCGACGATAAAGCCGGGGACAAAAGGCGAAACGAGGCGTTCGCCAGCGGCCTGCGCGCACAGCGGCGCGGCAAGGCCCAGCGCGGCGGCGGCAAGCAATCCGTCAGCTATTCGGTTTGCCATCGCTTCTCTACCTATTGCGCAAGTTTGACGGCGTCGGCGGGGAGGTAGCATTGAGACATGAGCGTCGCCACTTTGGCCTCTGCGCCTTCGATCGCGAGGAATTTGACAGTCACGCCGGGCGCGAGGTCCCAGGGCGATCCCTTGCTGGGGTCGGCCTCCCGGCATTGCGTCTGACGGGTTACTTCGAGCCGGGTGTTGACTGCCAGCTTCGCAAAATCGACTGACGGCGGGGCTGCGGCAGTTGCGGCGGGGGCAGGATTTGCGACTGGAGCCGCGACAGCCGCCTCGCTGGCCGCGGCAGCAGCCACTGGTGTGGCTGAAACCTCCGACGGCGCAGCAGAAGGTTCGGCAGCCGGATCGTTCTTGCCGCATGCTGCCAAACCGAAAATTGCGGTGACCATGATCGCGTGTCGAATCATTTCGGACTCCCCCTCTCGCCTCAGGCGACTATGCGACTGCAGATGGCTGACGGCAAGCAGGGCGGCGCAATCCGCTTGACGGCACCCCGCGCCGCTCATCACCATCGCGCACACGTACACGTAAGGGGCATTCAGGAATTCCATGCAGCTAGTCATTGTCGAATCGCCCGCCAAGGCGAAGACCATCGAGAAGTATCTCGGCAAGGACTACAAGGTCCTCGCCTCCTACGGGCACATTCGCGACCTGCCGCCCAAGGACGGTTCGGTACGCCCCGACGAAGACTTCGCGATGGACTGGGAGTTGTACGGCGACAAGGGCGCGCGGGTGAAGGCCATCACCGATGCCGCCAAGGGCGCCGACCGCCTGATTCTCGCCACTGACCCTGACCGCGAGGGCGAAGCAATCAGCTGGCACGTTCGCGAGCTGCTGGCGAAGAAGAAAGTGTTGCCCAAGGATGTGCAGCGCGTCACGTTCAACGCCATCACCAAGGCTACCGTCACCGAGGCGATGCTGCACCCACGCGAGCTGGACCAGGATCTGATCGATGCCTATCTCGCCCGCCGTGCGCTGGATTACCTGTTCGGCTTCACGCTGTCTCCGGTCCTTTGGCGCAAGCTGCCCGGCGCGAAGAGCGCTGGCCGGGTGCAGTCCGTGGCGCTGCGGCTGGTGTGCGAGCGCGAGCGCGAGATCGAGCTGTTCCGACCTCAGGAATACTGGTCGGTCGTGGCCCGCATGGAGCAGGGCGGCACGCCGTTCGATGCCCGGCTGGTCAAGTTCGAGGGTGCAAAGCTCGACAAGCTGAGCCTGGGCGAAGAAGCCATTGCAGGCCGCGCCAAGGCGGCAGTCGAAGCCGGCATGTTCCGGGTGGAGGAAGTGGAGACGAAGCCCCAGCGGCGCAATCCATGGCCGCCGTTCACCACGTCGACGCTGCAGCAGGAAGCCGCCCGCAAGCTCGGCTTTTCGGCCAGCCACACGATGCGCGTGGCGCAAACGCTCTATGAGGCTGGCGCGATCACTTACATGCGTACTGACGGCGTGCAGATGGACTCAAGCGCCATTTCCGCCGCGCGCGCCACCATCAATGAGCGCTATTCGGGGCACTACCTGCCCGAAAAGCCCCGGCACTATGAGACCAAGGCCAAGAATGCGCAGGAAGCGCACGAAGCCATCCGCCCGGTTGATTTCGGGCAAGACCGCTATGGGAGCGGCGACGAATCCCGGCTTTACGAGCTGATCTGGAAACGCGCGTTGGCAAGCCAGATGGCCTCGGCCAGCCTGGAGCGCACCACTGTGACTTTGCGCGACGGCACCGGACAGAACGAGCTGCGTGCCAACGGGCAGGTCGTGAAGTTCCCCGGGTTCCTCGCGGTTTACGAGGAAAGCCGCGATGCCAAACCCGATGCCGGGGATGACGAGGATAGCGGCCTGCTGCCAGCCATGGCCAAAGGCGACGCTCCGGCAAAGAAAGGCGTAGAGGCCAGCCAGCACTTCACCCAGCCGCCGCCCCGATTTTCGGAAGCCTCTCTGGTCAAGCGGCTTGAGGAGCTCGGCATTGGCAGGCCCTCGACTTATGCCGCGACGTTGCAGGTGCTGAAGGATCGCAATTACGTTCGCACGGAAAAAAATCGTTTCTTTGCAGAGGAATCCGGGCGTCTTCTCACCGCATTTCTTGAACGATTTTTCCCGAAATATGTCGCGTATGACTTCACTGCCGGGATGGAGGACGAACTCGACGAGGTCTCTGGTGGGCGGGCGGCGTGGAAGGCCGTGCTCGAGGCCTTCTGGAAGGACTTCAAGCCCAAGAGCGACGAAGTGATGGAGCGCAAGCCTTCGGAAGTGACCGAGGCGCTCGACGCGTTCCTTTCGGACTACCTGTTCCCGCCGCGCGATGATGGCAGCGATCCGCGACTTTGCCCCAAATGCGGGGAAGGGCGGCTTGCCTTGCGGGGCGGCCGGTTCGGGGCATTTGTGGCTTGCTCGAACTATCCCGAATGCAAGTTCACGCGCAAATTCGCCCAGCCGGGCGCGAATGGTGAGGCCGCGGAAGACAACGAACTGGGCAAGCACCCGGAAAGCGGCGAGGCGATTACCCGCCGCGCCGGTCGCTTTGGCCCCTACATTCAGCTGGGCGAAGGCAAGGAGGCCAAGCGCAGCTCAATCCCGAAGGATATCGGTGACCTGACGCTGGAATGGGCCATCAAGCTCCTCGACCTGCCGCGCACGATCGGCGATCATCCCGAAAGCGGCAAGCCAATCACGGCGAGCATCGGCCGCTATGGCCCTTATCTTGCCCACGAGGGCAAATATGCCAAGCTGCGCGCGACAGCGGAAGTGTTCGAAACGGGAATGAACGCCGCAGTCGTCAAGCTGGCCGAGGCGGCAAACGGTGGTGGCCGCGGCGCACGCACAGCTGCCGAGCCGCTCAAGACTTTCGGCCCGCACCCCGAAAGCGGCGGCGAGATGAAGCTGATGGCAGGCCGCTATGGACCTTACGTCACCGACGGCACGACCAACGCAACGCTGCCGCGCGACAAGAAGCCGGAAGACCTGACAGCCGAGGAAGCCATCACACTGATCACCGAAAAGGCTGCCAAGGGGCCAGTGAAAAAGGGCGGGCGCAAGAAAGCGGCGCCGAAGAAGAAGGCGGCCGTGAAGAAGGCGCCGACCAAAAAGGCGGCCAAGGCGTGAGCGAACAATTCACCCGCCACCGCCAGCCCTGGAAAAGCGAGGAACTGGCCAAGTTGCGCACGCTTGCGGCCAAGGGCAAAGGTCTGAAGGAAATCGCCAAGGCGCTGAGCCGCAGCGAGGAATCGACGAAAGAGCGCGCCAAAGTGGATGGCATCGCAATTGCGAAGCTGCGCTAAAGCCAACGAGGAGTGAGAGGTATGCCGAACAATGGAGCAGTGCTGCGCGCGCTGATCGACAAGGGCGAGCACTTCGTATGTGGCGACACGTTCTCGGCGCTGACGGCGCGGATTTGCGAATATGTCGGTTTCCCGGCGGCATATCTCGGCGGTCATGCTTGCAGCGCGTTTCACTATGCCGTGCCGGACAATGGGATCTACAGCCAGGTTGAACAGATCGAGCAGGCCAGCCGCATCGCCAATGCAATCACCATCCCGCTGATTGCAGACGCCGACACGCTGGGCGAAACCGTGGCCGATGCCTATCATTTTACCCGGCGATATATCCAGCAGGGGATTGCCGGGTTTCATGTCGAGGATGAACGCAACCCGAAGCACTCCAAGCTCGTCAACGGTTTGATATCGATCGAAGACCAGCAGGCACGCATCGCTGCGGCGCGCAGGGCGCAAAAGGATTCAGGTCAGGACTTCGTGATCATCGCGCGATGCGACGAATTTTATACCAGCGAAAAAGGCGGTGGCGGCTCGGGTTCGATGGACGAGGCCGTGCGGCGCGGCCTCGCTTATATCGAAGCTGGCGCCGATGCGTTGTTCTATCCCTCAGCGGGAGAAGCCGTTCCCGAGGTGGTCAAGGCCTTGGGGCCGCGAATCCCCGTGGCCACGATGGGCTACTCGCTGCCAGGCACGGCCTTCAACATGGCGACAGGCGGCTGGGCAACTGCGGCGGCCAACCATCTGAAAATGATGCGCGAACTGAAGGAATTGGGCCAGGTGCAGAGCGCCAACAACGATTTTCCCGAAAAGTACGAACTTATCGACCATCCGCTTTACGACGGGCTGATCGAGGAATGGGCGAACGAGACCGGCCGTCAATCGCGGCCGAATCACGCACCTTGAAAATCAGTGCCGGGCGCGATCACATGTAGCCCATGCGGCGGGCGACAAACATCACGATCAAAGCGCCGATGACCGATCCGATCCATCCCGCACGGCCAAGTGTGGCGCCATTGTTGGGCCGGTTGACGAGGTTGCCCAGCGTGCCAACGAGCAGCGAGCCCGCGATCCCCACGGCGATCTTGATATACCAGGCCGTCTGCTGATCACCCGGATAGAGCGCCTGCGCGATCAGGCCGACGATCAGGCCGACAATTGCCATCTTGATAAATTTCATGGCTATCCTGCTCCCCTGTGAGAGCCGGCACGCCGCCGGCCGGGCGATGGTGCAGCATCCGGCTGCCGCGATCAAGCAAGCCAAGCAAACTATTGCTTTGGCGGTGGCGGCGGTTCGGGAAGGACGAGAACTTCGACGCCGCCCGCCTGAGTGAGATAGCGGCGCGCGGCGGCTTGCAGCTGTAGCGGTGTGACATCCAGCAGACGCTGTTTTGTGCGGACAAATCGCTCGGTGCGGTCCGCCTCGCTCTGCGCCCGCGCAGTGACGCTCAGCCAGCCGCGATTGGTCTTGAGCGCATTATCGATCGTCTCGATCATGGGCTGGCGGGCACGTTGCAGCATGTCAGCGGAAATGGGCTCATCCCGTAACCGGGCCACGGCAGCCAGCATGGCCGCCCTGGCGGCATCGACTTCATCGACCGCGATCGATGCGGCAATGCCGAACACGCCATAGCCGTGCCATTGGCGCGTGGTGTTGCTGCTCGCGGAAGGCGTATAGGTCTTGCCCAGCTGTTCGCGCAGGCTTTCCGTCAGCACGATCTGCGTCAGACGGCTGAGGAGCGAAAGCTCCAGGCTTTCCACCGGGTCGGAATCGTCGCGCGTCTTCCAGGTGAAGCGAAGCAATGCCTGATCGGCGGGGCCGGTATGCCGCACGATGCGCGGCTTGCGGTCGCTGGTGAAAGCGCGGCTGCGTTGCTCTTCGTATGGCCGGAAACCAGATTCGCGCCGGGGAAGGGCACCGAAGGTGCGCGCAACGAGGGCAATGGCCTGCGCCTCGTCGACATCTCCGACAATGCCCACTTCGATCGCGCCATTGGCGAGGCGATCCGCAATACCCGCTTTGAGCCCGGCGAAAGTCAGCGCGCGATAGGCTTCGACCGGTTGCAGCGTGAAGCGCGGGTCGTTGTCGGATAGGATGCCGCCAATGGTGTTTTGCAACGCGGCCTGCGGCGTCGCGCGCAATTGCTGGAAGAAATTGTTGGTCGCCTGACGATAGCGCAATTCGCCCTCGCTGCGATAACCCGGATCAGTGACGAGTGCGGCCAGAGTCTGCAATTGCAGCTCAAGATCGCGCGGCGTTGTCTGGGCGGATGCAACGAACGCGTCGGGGCTGCTGTCGAAATTGAGCGACACCGTGCGGCCCGCCAGGATTGACTGCAATTCGTCCTGGCTGTGCTTGCCGAGACCGCCGGCAGGCAGCCATCCCGCCATTTCGGTGACCAGTGGCTGCGCGCGCGTATTCAGCATGTCGCCGCCATCGATGGTCAGCTGCATCAGCACCCGGTCTGTCTCGAGGTCAGTGCGCTTGAGATTGAGCATGACGCCATTGGCAAAACGCAAAGTGCGGATGCCAAGCAGCGGCTCGATCGTGTCGCTAGAAACAGTGCCCGGTTCGCCGAAAGCTGTGTAGGCAAAGGTTCCGCTGGCAGTGCTGCCTTCACGCTTCAGGCCCTGGCGCATGGCTTCGTCCCAAGCCGCGCGGATGGCAGGCGCGCCGCCCGTCACTTCGCGCCGGCCCTGCAAGCGGAGTAGCGGATTGACTAACGGCACGGCCTCGCGCTTCAAGGCGGCAAGCACGTTACCGGGCGTTATGCGCGGAAGCAGGGCGGCAAACCGCTCCAGCGCGCTCTGCGGTGTGGAAGGCACGCGCTCGTCCCTGATCAGGCTGAAAACCGCGCCGAGCAGGGCATTGTGGCTGCGCGTTGCCGAGGAGGCGGCTTCGTTTTCCAATGCGGTACGCAAATTGGCGATCTGCTCGTTCACTTCCGCAGTCGAGAAGCCGAAGCGCAATGTCCGCCGGTATTCGAGCTCAGCGGCGATCAGGCCCTGCCGCCATTTGCCGTCCACCGTGTCGACGACAAGGTTGGTCGTGCGCCCCGCCTTGAATACGTCGCCCGTGCCAAATCCGGCATCGCGGAATGGCGGACTGGCCAGGCGCGAAAGCCGCTGGAGACGGCGGTTGACCATCGAATAGCCAAGCTGACGCAGCACATCTTCCTGCCGCTGGCGAACCGTGTCGGGCTCATCGAGCCAGGGCGCATGGCGCGAGGCCGTGATCCGCTCCGACAGGGCCGGATCGATATAGATCTCGGTCTTGCCTGCGCGGGCGGCGTCGACCGGGCCGGCGGAGGGCTGCGGCGGCGACAGGGCCGCCTGCCAGTCAGCGAAGCGGGCGCGGATGGCGGCTTCGACCGTTTCGGCGGGAATGTCGCCAATGACAATCAACGTGGTTTTTCGCGGCACATAATTTCTGCGCCAGAAAGCCTTCAGGGAGTCGGCCGTTGCGGCATTGAGCGTCTCGGCGGTGCCTATGGGCAGGCGCTCGGCATAGCGCGAACCGGGATTGAGAAAGGCCAGTTGGCCTTCAAGATTGCGCAGCTGAAAAGTGTTGCGCTCACGGCGCTCTGCCATAACCACGCCGCGTTCGCGGTTCACTGCCGCCGGATCGAAATTGAGTTCGCTGGCGGTCTCTCGCATCAGCATCAGCGCGGTGCCGAGCAGCGCGGGATCGGCGCGCGGCAGATCGAGCATGTATGTGGTCTGCTCGAATGAGGTAGAGGCATTGGTATCGGCGCCGAAAGCCAGCCCCTCGCGCTCAAGCAGGCGCACCATTTCACCTTCGGGCACGTGGGTCGAGCCGTTGAAGGCCATATGTTCGATGAAATGGGCGTAGCCGCGCTCCCCGGCATCCTCGTCGAGCGAGCCCGCCGCGACTTCCATGCGCACTAGCGCGGTGCCCTTGGGCGTGCCGTTCTGGCGGATGACATAGCGCATGCCGTTTTCAAGCCGACCAAAGCGGTAGGCGGGATCGACGGGAATGTCGCTCGCGGTGAAAGCCCAGACCGGCTTTTCGCGCTGGGCTGCAGGCTGCGCAACCGCGCTGGCAAGGCGTTGGTCCTGCGCGGCGCAGGCCGAAAGAGTGAGGATTGCGAAGAGGAGTGAAAGAAGCCGGTGCACTCTCAGTGCCTTACTTCCCCCGAAGCTTGCGGTGTGCGGACAGGTCGAAGACCTCGCTGCCGCCTTCGCTTTCATCGAGCAGGCCGAGCCGGCGCGCGACTTCCTGATAGGCTTCGCTTTCGCCGCCAAGATCGCGGCGGAACCGGTCCTTGTCGAGCTTTTCGCCAGTGGTCATGTCCCACAGGCGGCAGCCATCGGGGCTGATTTCGTCGGCCAGGATCACGCGGCTGTAATCGCCTTCCCAGATACGGCCGAATTCCAGTTTGAAGTCGATCAGGCGGATGTTGATTGCGGCGAACATGCCGCACAGGAAATCGTTGACCCGGATGGCCATGGCGGAAATGTCCTGCATTTCCTCATTCGAGGCCCAGCCGAAGCAGGCGATATGTTCTTCCGCGATCATCGGATCGCCCAGCGCATCGTCCTTGAAATAGTATTCGATCAGGGTGTGCGGGAGGGGCTCGCCCTCGGGAATGCCGAGCCGCTTGCTGATCGAACCGGCGGCGACATTGCGCACGACCACTTCGATCGGCACGATCTCGACCTGGCGGACGAGCTGCTCGCGCATGTTGAGCCGGCGGATGAAATGTGTCGGGATGCCGATGTGCGACAGGCGCGTGAAGACATATTCGCTGATGCGGTTGTTGACCACGCCCTTGCCCTGGATCGTGCCCTTTTTCTGGGCATTGAACGCAGTGGCGTCGTCTTTGAAATACTGGATCAGCGTGCCCGGTTCGGGGCCTTCATAAAGGATCTTGGCCTTGCCTTCGTAGATCTGGCGGCGACGGGACATCGTGCTTCCCCAAAAAGAAAAATCGAGTGCATCAAACGGCAAACCCCGGCTGAAGCAGGTCGCATCGGGCGACTGTGCAGGCCGGGGCAATTGCCGCCCCATAGGCCAATGCGGCGCGGTTGGCAATTATAGCAACGGCCCGGCGCGATGCGAGCGGTCAATTGCGCCCGGCCACTTTCGCAGGTGGCCGGGCTTTCTCGCATTTGTGGTGCCGCGCTGGCTAGCCCGCCTCAGAGCTGGCCCAGCATGTGCTCGGCCGAGCTGACTTTGAATTCGCCGGGGGCTTCGACATTGAGCTGCTCGACCTTGCCGTCGTTGACGATCATCGAGAAACGCTGCCCGCGCTTGCCCAGGCCTCCGCCGGTGAGATCGACTTCAAGGCCAAGCGCCTTGGCGAACTCGCCATTGCCGTCTGCCAGCATGGTAATGTCCTTCGAGCCGCTGGCAACATTCCACGCGCCCATGACGAACGGATCGTTGACGGCTGTGCAGACGATTTCGTCCACGCCCTTCGACTTCAGGTCAGCGGCCTTTTCGACATAGCCGGGCAGATGCTTGGCCGAACAGGTGGGCGTGAATGCGCCGGGAACCGAAAACAGCGCGACTCGCTTGCCCTTGAAATATTCGGGGGCCTGAACAGGCTCGTTGCCGCCTTCGGCCGGCTTAATCAGCTTTACGTCGGGAATCGAATCGCCCACTGCGATGGTCATGGTGCATCCTTTCTATGAGGGGGTGTGCGCTGCTGGCGGATATAGGCCGCTGCGGCAAGCCTGCAACAGGACATGGTAAATTTCGTTTTACTGCTAGCCTTCAATAATTCGTAAACCAGGACAGGCGAAGCTGGTCTCGCGAATGGTTCGCGGGGAGACTGACTATGACATTTCATGGGGGCAAAGGCGGCGCAGGGGCGCCTGCCGTGGCACGCATGGTTTTGCGCCGGACTGCGGGCTTTGCCGCACTGGCCGCGCTGGCACTGGGCGCTGTTTCGCCGGCACAGGCCGCTGGATCGCTGGATGACGCCGAAAAGTTGCGCCGACTTGATATCATGTTGATGGTGACGAGCCTTCGTTGCCGCTCCACGGCGGACAATTTCACATCCGAATATGGCCAGTTCACCACCCAGCATCTTGAGGAACTCAATGCCGCGAGCGACGCGCTGCGCTCCGGCCTGACGCGCAGCTATGGTGCTGTCGGATCGGCCCGCGCGCTCGATCGGATGAGCACGGTCATGGCCAATGCCTATGGCCAGGGTCATCCCTGGCTGAGCTGCGGTGAACTGAAAGTGGTCACGCGCGATCTTGCTTCGATGCGTGGCCATGACGTGCTGGTGGAAGCAGCCGGCCAGTTGCTGGGTGACCGCAGCGGTGCCGAATTGGCTTACGCCCGCCGCCGCTAGAAAGTGATATAAAGAAAACTTTATATTTGCCTCATTCCTTCCGTGAGGCTAAGGGCGGCGCTTGTCCCGGCGTCGCCCTCATTGTTTGTTGGGCGGCGCTGCAACCGGATTTCCTGCAGGAGTACGCTCAAGTGGCCACCAACACGCTCACCGCCCCTGATTATGTGATTGCCGACATCGGCCTTGCCGACTTTGGCCGCGCCGAGATCAAGATTGCCGAAACCGAAATGCCGGGCCTGATGGCCCTGCGCGAGGAATTCGGCGCTTCGCAGCCGCTGAAGGGCGCGCGGATCACGGGTTCGTTGCACATGACGATCCAGACCGCCGTGCTGATCGAAACGCTGATCGCACTGGGCGCCGAAGTCCGCTGGGCAACTTGCAACATCTTTTCTACGCAGGATCATGCTGCCGCCGCAATCGCAGCTGCTGGCATTCCAGTGTTTGCCGTCAAGGGCGAGAGCCTTGCCGATTACTGGGACTATGTTGGCTCGATCTTCGATTGGGATGCTGATGGTTCCGGGCAGACCTGCAATATGATTCTCGACGATGGCGGCGATGCCACCATGTTCGCCCTGTGGGGCGCCCGCGTCGAAGCTGGTGAGAAGCTGTTCGAACCCAGCAATGCGGAAGAAATCGAATTCGTCCGCGCGCTGAATGCCTTCCTCAAGAAGAAGCCCGGCTATCTCACCATGTCCGTCGCCCACATCAAGGGTGTGTCGGAAGAGACCACCACTGGCGTCCACCGCCTCTACCAGATCGCAAAGGACGGCAAGCTGCCGTTCCCCGCGATCAACGTGAACGATTCGGTCACCAAGTCGAAGTTCGACAATCTCTATGGCTGCAAGGAAAGCCTGGTCGACGCCATCCGCCGCGCCACCGACGTGATGCTGGCCGGCAAGGTCGCCTGCGTCGCCGGTTTCGGCGATGTCGGCAAGGGCAGCGCCGCTTCACTCCGCCAGGGCGGCGCGCGCGTCATGGTCACCGAAGTCGATCCGATCTGCGCGCTGCAGGCGGCTATGGAAGGCTATGAAGTCGTCACCATGGAAGAAGCCGTGACGCGCTGCGACATCTTCGTCACTGCCACCGGCAACGAGGACGTCATCACTGCCGAGCACATGAAGGCGATGAAGCCGATGAGCATCGTTTGCAACATCGGCCACTTCGACAGCGAGATCCAGATCGCCGCGCTCGACAATTACAAGTGGACCGAAGTGAAGCCGGGCACGGATCTGGTGGAATTCCCGGACGGCAAGCAGATCATCGTGCTCGCCAAGGGACGCCTGGTGAACCTGGGCTGCGCCACTGGCCATCCCAGCTTCGTCATGTCCTCCAGCTTCACCAACCAGACGCTGGCGCAGATCGAGCTGTTCACCAAGAACAGCCAGTACAAGAACGAAGTCTATGTCCTGCCCAAGCACCTCGACGAGAAGGTCGCGGCGCTGCACCTCGACAAGCTGGGGGTCAAGCTCACCAAGCTGACCAAGAAGCAGGCCGATTACATCGGCGTTCCCGATCAGGGTCCGTTCAAGCCGGATCACTATCGCTACTGAGCGATTGCCGCAGTTACAGCGGAAAGGGCGGGGCGCATGCTCCGCCCTTTTTCGTTGGCAACTGCAGTCACCGCAGGCGGCGGGCACACGGGCCCAATCCGCGCGCCCATTCCGCCTGTTTTGCCGACGCCGCGCTTGTCATGACGCGCGCCGCCGCATAACCCGGCAGCCATGATCCTTACCCAAACCGCTTTCGTGCTGGTCGGCCTGCTGCTTGCCGTCTGGACCCTTGCGGCGGCCTGGGCGATCTTCACCGTCCGCGCGAAAGAGCGGCGAATGGCGGCGGAGCGGCGCGAGACCTTGCGGTTGGCCCGGATGCTCGACGAATCGCCCGCCTTGCCGCTGCTGGTGCGTGTTGACGGGCGAATCGATGCGCCGGGCAAGCTGGCGGGCTGGCTTGGGCTCGATACCATGCCCCAATTCCTCAGTGAGCTGGATGGCGGCGCTGTTGCCGGCAAGGGCGGCGGGCTCAGTGGCGAACAGCTGGCGCTGCTCTCCGAGGCGGTGCGCCGCACACAAAAGACTGCTGCGCCCTTCCGCATGGTGGTCACGCCGCGCGGTTCTCGCCGCAGCCTGGCCTTGCGCGGACATCTGGCCGATCCGCAAATCTCTCCCGGCGGAGCGGCAATGGTCTGGGTGTTCGATTTCTCCGACAGCGAAAGCGAGCTGATCCAGCTGCGGGCCGAGACGGCGCGCGCGCGCGGTGATTATGCCGCGCTGGTCGCGCTGATCGAGGCCGCACCGATGCCGATGTGGTTCCGCTCGCCCGATGGCGCCTTGCGGCTGGTCAACACGGCCTATGTCGAGGCAGTGGGCGCTTCATCGTCCGAAGCGGCCATTGCGGCGGGCACTGAACTGGTCGAGCCGGTCGACGGTGTCAGCGCGGCCGAGATGGCGCTCAGCGCAGCCAGTGAAGGCAAGCCGCTTGAACGCTCGGTCATGGCCACGATCGCCGGTGCGCGGCGCATGATGCGCGTGAGCGACCTGCCGCTGGGCGTGCAGGGCGTGGCGGGCTATGCCATCGATATTGAGGACCTGGAGGAACAGGGCCGTGCCTTCCGCGCTTTCCGCGACGCCCAGCGATCGATGCTCGATCAGCTTTCTGCCGGAGTGGCGCAATTCGATGCGCGCCGCCGCCTCGCTCACGTCAACCTGCCCTTCCGCCGCCTGTTCGGGCTGGATGCGGATAGTTTCGCCGAAGAGCCGCCCTTTGCAATGGTGCTTGAAGCCATGCGCGAGGCGGGCCGCTTGCCCGAAGTGCGCGATTTCCCCGCCTGGCGCCGCGAGAAGGAGGACTGGTTTGCCGCAGGCGAGCCCGCCGACGAGGCATGGGCGCTGGCCGATGGCACGCACATCCGCATGCTCGCGCAGCCGCTGCCCGATGGCGGCCTGCTCCTGATCGCGGAAGACCGGACCGAGCATTTGCAAGTCTCCGCCAACCGCGACACTTTGCTGCGCACGCGGGCTGCGACGTTCGACAGTCTGTTCGAATCGATTGCCGTCTTCGCGCCCGATGGCCGCATGCATTTGTGGAACCGCCGCTTCGCGCGCGACTGGGATCTCGACAACGAATTCCTCGACACCCATCCGCATGTCGAGACCCTGCTTGAGCGGATTGCGCCCAAGCTGACTCGTCCGCAGACGGCCCGCGCGGTTGGCGATGTCGTGCGCGCAGCCACGCTGGAGCGGCGGCAGAGCGGCGGCCGCGCCGCGCTGGCTGATGGTCGGTTTCTCCGCTTCACTGGCGTGCCGCTGCCTGACGGCAATGGCCTGCTTGCCGTGCTCGACATCACCGACAGCCAGAAGGCCGAATCCGCGCTCAAGGAGCGCAATGCCGCCCTGACCGAGGCCGATGCAATCAAGACGCGCTTCCTCGCCAACATGAGCTATGAATTCCGCACGCCGCTGACCTCGATCGGCGGTTTTGCCGAATTGCTGGAGGCGGGGCTGGGCGGCACGCTCGACGATGCGGGCCGCGAATATGTCGCCGCGATCCTGACTTCGGTCGCGCGGCTGAGCGAACAGATCGAATCGGTGCTCGACCTCTCTCAGAGCGAGGCGGGGCTGCTCCCCTTACAGCAGGATGATGTCGCCATTTTGCCGCTGGTGCGCGGCGTGATTGCCGATCGCCGGGCAGCAATCGATGCGGCGGGCCTGTCGCTCGAACTCAACGGCGATGATTCGGTCGGGCGCATTTCGGGCGACGCCCGCCGCCTTGGCCGCGCAATTGGGCACCTGATAGACAATGCGATAGCCGCCACGCCGCGCGGTGGGCGTATTCTGGTCGATCTGGAGCGCGGCGAGGAGGGTTTGCGCCTTGTCGTGTCGGATAATGGCCCCGGTATGGATGCGGCCACGCTGGCCCGTGCGGCTGAGGGGCTGAAGATGGGCTCTGACGGCAGAACTGCCGAGCGCAGGCAGGGTATTGGTTTGCCGCTCGCCCGCCAGTTGATCGAGGCTCATGGCGGCCGGCTGGAACTGCTTTCCGAACCGGGGCAGGGCACTGCTGCGATCATCCATCTGCCGTGAGGCTGAACTTGCCTGATCTTGCCGCGATGGAGCGGCTGGGCGCGGCGATTGCCGCGAATCTGCGGGCTGGCGATGTCGTTGCGCTGTCCGGCGGGCTGGGTGCAGGCAAGACCACGCTTGCCCGCGCTGTCCTTTCGGCATTGGGACACCGGGGCGAAGTGCCCAGCCCCAGCTTTGCGATTTTTGAGCTGTACGATCCGCCAGAACTCCGGCTCCCAGTCACTCACGCCGATTTCTACCGGCTGGAAGATCCCATGGAAGCGCAGGGGATCGGCCTTGAGGACTACCGGCAAGGGCGCGCCTTGCTGGCGGAGTGGCCAGAAAATGCCGGCGGATTTGCGGACGATCCGGGCTGCCTTGGTGTTTCGCTAGAACTTTCGGCGGATAGAACCGAAACTGGGCGGATCGCCATTGTCGAAGGGGGCAAGGATTGGCTAGGGCGGATGCCATGCCTGTGACTGCGCCCGACACGCCGCCCGCCAGCCTGCCCGAAGGGGTCGAATCGTTTCTTGCCGTCGCCGGCTGGTCCGGCGCGGCGATTGAACCCTTGGCGGGAGACGCGTCGTTCCGGCGCTATTTCCGCATCCGCAAGGGTGATCGTACGGCCATGTTGATGGACGCGCCGCCGCCGAAGGAAGATCCTGCACCATTCCTCCGCGCGGCCAAGTGGCTTGATGCCAATGGCATGCGCGCGCCGCACATCCTCGCCGAAAATGCCGAACGCGGGCTGGTGCTGCTCGAGGATTTTGGAGAGGCGCGCATGCGCGACTATCTCGACCAGTGGCCCGGTGACGAGCGCGAGGTCTATATTAGCGCGGTCAAGGCACTGGTTGAGCTGCATCGCCTGCCGGCTGGTCCGTTCCTGGATTACAATATCAGCGAATATCTGCGCGAGGCGCGCCTGTTCATCGAATGGTACTGTCCGGCGCAAAAGCTGAAAGTGGACACTGCGGGTTTCTCCGCTGCGTGGGAGGCCGTTCTGGCCCAGATCATGCCGCGTCAGCGTCCTTCCGTGGCAGTGCTTCGCGATTACCACGCTGAAAACATCATGCTGCTCGGCTCGCTGGAGAAGCAGGGGCTGCTCGATTTCCAGGACGCGCTGAATGGCCACCGCGCCTATGATCTCGTCTCCCTGCTGCAGGATGCCCGGCGCGATGTGTCGCCGCTGCTCGAGGCGGAAATGTTCAACCATTACGTCGCCAGCGCAGGGCTCGATGCGCAGGAATTCCTGGCCGACTATGCGACGTTGGGCGCGCAGCGGAACACCAAGATCGTCGGCATCTTCGTTCGCTTGTGGCAGCGCGATGGCAAGCCGCGCTATCTCGATCTGATCCCGCGCGTCTGGGAGCTGCTGGAGCGTGACCTCAGCCATCCTGCGCTCGCGCCGGTGTCCGAATGGTTCAAGGCCAATGTGCCTGCCGAGCTGCGCAAAAGCGGCGGAGGCCGCTTCGAGCTATGACGGCCCATTCATCTGAATCCACTAGCCGTTCTTGTCGAGCGAAGTCGAGACACAGTGCCCGGTGTCTCGACTTCGCTCGACACGGACCGATGTAGGCTTGGAATCAACGCGTGTTGGTTTCTGATACCGCAATGGTCATGGCGGCAGGTCTGGGAAAGCGCATGCGGCCCCTGACGGACGCTATGCCCAAGCCGCTCGTTTGCGTGGCGGACAAGCCGCTGATTGACTATTCGCTGGATGCGCTGGGCCGAGCGGGGGTCGCGCACGCCGTAGTCAATGTTCACTATCTGGCCGATCAGCTCGAGGCCTATCTGGCGGCACGCAGCGGACTTCCCGCAATTGCCATTTCCGACGAGCGCGCGCTGCTGCTCGAAACTGGCGGCGGCATGATCCGCGCGCAAGCTCTGCTGCCCGATCCGTTCTTCTGTCTCAACAGCGACAATATCTGGACTGATGGCGAAGGCGGCAGTGTGTTCCACGCATTGTCCGCCCAGTGGCGGCCTGACGCCATGGATGCCCTGCTGCTGCTGGTGCCGCATGCACGCGCGGGCAATTATGCGGGGAAAGGCGATTTCCACCTGAGCGATGAGGGGCGCATCAGCCGCCGCGTCGGCGATGAAGTGGCGCCGTTCATCTACACCGGCATCCAGATCGTCTCCCACCGCCTCCTGCGAGACGCACCCGGGGGACCGTTCTCGACCAACATTCTGTGGCAACGTGCGATCGAGGAGGAGCGGCTGTTCGGCATCGAACATGGCGGGCATTGGTTCGAAGTCGGCGATCCGGCCGCGATCGCGCCCACCGAGGCGCGGCTTCTGCGTGGCTGAGCGGAGGCAATGACGGGCAGGGGCCTCAACATCTATTCGATTGCCGCGCACCGCGGTTTTGCCGATGCGCTGGCCGCTGGTTTGCTGGCGCGGTATTCCGAGGCGCAATCGGGCCTGTCGCGGCTGACACTGCTGCTGCCCAGTTCCCGCGCGGCGCGCACGGTGACGGAGGCTTTCGTTCGCTTGTCGCAAGGTGGGCTCCTGTTGCCGCGCATGGCCGTGGTCGGCGATCTCGATCTCGATGAGGCGCTGGGCCCCTTGTTCGATACGCTGGGTGCCGGGGCGGATATACCTCCGGCGGCCGACCCCGTGCGCCGCTGGCTGCGCCTGGCGGACATGCTGCGGCAGGTCGAAGGCGATGCTCCGGGTACGGCATCGGGCAGCGCCGCTGTTTTTCTTGCCCGGGCCCGCGAACTTGCTCGCACGATGGACCGCTTGCTGGTGGAAGACATCGCGCCCGAAGCCTTGTTGTCGGATGCCGTGGTCGGAATCGTGGGTGAACTGGCCGGGCACTGGCGCGACAGCACAGTCACTTTCCTGAAAGTTCAGCAGATGTGGCTGGCTGAACTGGCGGCGCGCGGCGAAGTCGATGCCCCGACGCGGCGAAACCTGCTATTCGGCCATGCCGCGCAGCGCTGGGCCAGCGAGCGGCCGGACCGGCCTATTGTGGCGGCAGGGGTCACGAGCGCATCACCGGCGCTGGCGCGGCTTCTGCGCGTGATCGCCGGCTTGCCAGGCGGCGCCGTCATCCTGCCCGATCTCGACCTGTCGCTCGACGACGAAGTGTGGGATGCGCTCGGCACGGCGGGAAAGCCGCCCGGTCCCGAGGATCCGCCGTTCGGCGCTGGGGATGCAGTCACCCACCCGCAGTATCACCTCAAATTACTGCTCAACCGCATGGGGGTGGCGCGCGGCGAAGTGCGGGCCTGGCACCGCTCGGGCCTCGGCGCCGCGCCGCCCGAACGCAGCCACGCGATTTCGAACCTGTTCCTACCCCCTGCCGCCTCGGCTCGCTGGGCGAGCCTGCCCGCCGAGCGGCGACGGCTTGCGGGCGTGCGCCTGATGGAAAGCGCCCATCCCGGCGAGGAAGCCCAGGCGATTGCGGTCCTGCTGCGCGAGGCGCTGGAAGTGCCGGAGCGCCGGGCAGCACTGATCACGCCTGATCGTGAACTGGCCGCCCGCGTCGTGGCGCAGCTGGCGCGCTGGAATATCGCCGCCGACGACACTGCGGGTCTGCCCCTGCCGCAGACCGCGGCGGCGCGCGTGGTGCTGCTGCTGGCCGAAGTTTTGGCCGAGGATGCTGCTCCTGTGCCGCTGATCGCCTTGCTCACGCATCCGCACGTGCGTGGGCCGGTGGCGGATGGCGAAGACCCGGGCAAGGCGCGCGCGCAGTGGCTTGAGCAGGCTCGCCGGCTCGACCTCGCGCTGCGCGGGCCGCGCCCCGCGCCGGGGCTCGCGCCGCTGGCAGAGCTTGCCGGACGGTGTGGCCTCGGCGACTGGTGGGCTGAAGCCGAGACCGTTCTCGCTCCGCTGTTTGCGCTCGGCGAAGAGTGCCTGCTGGCCGACGCGCTCGATGCGCTTGCTGCGGCGGGGGAGGCGCTTTGCGGCATCGGCCTTTGGGGCAATGCCGATGGCCGCGCGCTGGCGGGATTCATGGAAACGCTGCGCGATGCCGCGCGGGACACCGGCACCCGGCTCGATCCCCGCGACCTTCACGCGGCGCTGCATGACGCCATGCTGCGCATGTCGGTACGGCCGCCGTGGGGCGGGCATCCGCGTATTGCGATTTACGGCCTGCTCGAAGCGCGCATGGCGCGGGCCGATCTCGTGATTTGCGGCGGGTTGACCGAAGGTGTCTGGCCAGCCAGCCCCGCGCCCGATCCGCTGCTCCCTCCGCCAGTGTTGCGGGCGCTGGGTGTGCCGGGTGCGGACTTCCGAATTGGCCTGTCCGCCCACGATCTTGCCAGTGCGCTGGGCGCGCCAGATGTGGTGCTCAGCTGGGCGAGGCGCGATGCCGGGGCCCCGGTTATTCCCTCTCGATTTGTGCTGCGTATCAAGGCTATGCTGGGTGATCTTGGCAAACGGCATGAGGAAAAGGAAGCCATAAAGCTGGCCCGCCAGATCGATGCGGCCGAACCCGCGCCGCGCTATCCGCGCCCCCGTCCTCTCCCCACAGCTGAACAGCGCCTTGTTGACATATCGGCCACTGGGCTCGACCGGCTGCGCAGCGATCCCTACCAGTTCTACGCAGGCTCGATCCTTGAACTCAAGACGCTCGACGCGCTCGACGCGGTGCCCAGTTATGCCTGGCAGGGCACTGCCGTTCACGCGATACTCGAGAAATGGCACAAATCGGGCGGCTCGCCGGGCACATTGCTGCCCATCGCGGCCCAAGTGCTCGATGAACTCAGTGCCCACCCGCTGATGCGCGGCCTATGGCGTCCGCGGCTGTTCAAGGCGCTGGAATGGATCGACGAAAGTGTAGCCGCGCTGGCGGCAGACGGACGCCAGGTTGCAGTCAGCGAAGCCTGGGGTGACATGACAGTCGATGGTATTCGCATCCACGGCCGCGCCGACCGGATTGACCGGCTGGCGAATGGCAGCCTCGCGGTTGTCGATTACAAGACCGGCACGCCCCCCAGCTGGCAGATGGTGAAGCAGGGCTTTTCGCTGCAACTGGGGCTGATTGGCCTGATCGCGGCTTCGGGCGGCTTCGCCGGGGCAGCGGGCCAGCCGGAAGAATTCGAATACTGGTCGCTGGCGAAGGACAGCCGGCGCCGGGCCGAAAATGGCTTTGGCTTCGTCGCCTCGCCATTCCGCACCAACCGCCGGCCCAATGCCATTGAGAAAGATGAATTTCTTGAGGTCACGCGTGGCTATCTGGGTGATGCGCTGTCGCGCTGGATCAAGGGCAGCGATCCTTTCACCGCGCGGCTCAATCCCGATGTGCCGGTCTATTCCGACTATGACCAGTTGATGCGGCTCGACGAGTGGCTGCCGCGACTTTCCGCTGACGAGGGCGACGAGGGATGAGCGCGCCGCATCGTCCGCCGGAGCTTATGGGCCGTCAGCGCGAAGCCGTCGCGCCGGACCGGACGGTCTGGCTCTCTGCGTCGGCAGGCACTGGCAAGACCCAAGTGCTGTCCTCGCGCGTGCTGCGCCTGCTGCTCCAGCGCGATGTCGAACCCTCGCAGATCCTGTGCCTGACTTTCACCAAGGCCGGGGCGACCGAGATGGCGGGCAGGATCAACGACCGGTTGGCAAGCTGGGTGCGGATGGATGACGCATCGCTCGCAGCCGAACTCAGGGCGATTGGCGCGGACATCGGCGAGGCTTCGCTGAAGTGCGCACGCACGCTGTTCGCCGCGGTGCTCGATTGTCCGGGCGGCGGCCTCAGGATCGATACGATCCACGCCTTTTCGCAGTGGCTGCTGGCGGCTTTCCCCTTCGAGGCTGGCCTCACGCCCGGAACGCGGCCGATGGAGGACCGCGACCGTGCCTTGCTGCAGCGGCATGTTCTGGCGCAGATGCTGGTGGAGGCCGAAAGCGAGCCGTTGGGCGATCCGCAACTGCTTGATGCGCTGGCGCGGCTCAGCATTGCGATGGGCCCGGCGGAAGTGGAGAACTGGCTGCTGCGCTGCGCGGGTGAGCAACGGGCGTGGTTCGGACTGGGCAGCTTTCAGGAGCCAATGCGGCCCCATGTGATGCGGCTGCTGGGCTTGCGCAGCGATTGCGATGAAAGCGATCTTGCCGCGCTCTGCGCCGACGATCAGTTCGACACTGTTTCGCTGCGCCGCTGCATGGAAATCAATGCGTCGTGGAAAGCCAAGACCGGGCAGGACAATGCCTCGGTGATCGCAGACTGGTTGGCCTGCGCAGCGCCTGTGCGGAGCCGGGGGATTGATGGTCTTTATGACGTTTTCCACACCAAGTCGGGCGAATTGCGCGCCAGCGCATCCCAGCAGAAGATCGACCCTGACTATCCGAGTTATGCCGAAAGGGTCGCACAGTCGCTGGCGCGCGTGCGGGAACTTGCCTCGATGCTGGCACTGGCCGAGCGGCTTGTCCCGGCGCTGCGACTGGCCCGCGCCTTTGCGCTAGCGTGGGACGAGGCAAAGAAGCGCGAGGGGCTGATCGATTTCGACGACCAGATCCGCCTTGCCGCCGACTTGCTGGCCGATCCCGGCGTTGGCCAGTGGATTGGCTACAAGCTCGATCGGCACTTCGATCATATTCTGGTCGACGAAGCGCAGGATACCAATGCGGCACAGTGGCGGATCATTGACGCGTTGACGCAGGAATTCTTCTCCGGCGCGGGCCAGCGCGGCGACCGGATGCGCACGCTTTTTGTCGTGGGTGATTACAAGCAGGCGATCTTCCGCTTTCAGGGCACCAGCCCGGAAAATTTCCGCAAGGCGAGCCAGCGCGTGCGCGCGGCCATGCAGGGCGCAGCGGCCAATGCGCTCGAACTGCGCGCCAATCAGCAGGCGCAGGACCTGCTCGATCTCGGGCTCGACCGATCCTTCCGCACTGGCCAGCCGGTGCTCGATTTCGTCAACCGCGCGATCGATGCCATCGGCCATGCGCGCTTCGGGCTCGACAAGCCGGCCGAGGAACACAGGGGCGAGCCGCGCCCTGGCCTCGTCGCACTGTGGCGGCCGGTGGGTCAGAGCGGGTCTGCGGACCTCGATGACGGCGGCGATATTGACGAGGAAGATGCGCCGCAGGGCTGGCTATCCAAGCCCGACCGGCTGCTCGCCGACAAAATCGCCCAGCAAGTCCGGCGCTGGCTCGATCTGGGTTTCCCGCTCTACAAGGGCGGGAAGGGCCAGCCGCGCGCGGCAGGGCCGGGCGATATCATGGTCCTTCTGCGCAAGCGCGGCGATCTTGCCAGCCTGGTGGTGGCGCGGCTCCATGCCCACGGCGTGCCCGTTGCCGGGGTCGACCGTCTGCGCCTTGGCGCGCCGCTGGCCGTCAAGGACCTGATGGCCGCGCTGCGCTTTGCCGCGCAGCCTTTCGACGATCTCAATCTCGCCGCCTTGCTCGTCTCACCGCTGATTGGCTGGAGCCAGGAGCAATTGCTGCAGCACGCCTACCGCCCCCGCAAGGCGCGCCTGTGGGATCATCTGCGGCGATCATCCCATGCCGATGTCGGCGCGGCCATGGCGAAGCTCACGGCATTGCTCGCCAAGGCCGATTACGACCCGCCGCAAATGCTGTTGCACTGGCTGCTTACCGGGCCATGGCAGGGCCGCAAGGCGCTGGTGGCGCGTCTGGGCCGCGAGGCGAACGATCCGATCGACGAATTGCTTAATGCGGCCCACGGCTATTCGATGGCGTCAGTGCCCAGTCTTGCCGGTTTCATTGCCTGGTTCGATGCCGGTGAGGGCGAGCTGAAGCGCGAGGCAGACAATGCCGCAGGGCAAGTCCGGGTGATGACCGTCCACGGCGCAAAGGGCCTGCAGGCGCCGATCGTCATCCTCGCGGACGCGGCTGCCGATCCCGCGCGCGCCGGCCGGGGCGAGATGGTCGTGCTGAGCGACCCCGCCAATGACGAGCGCAATCTGCCGCTGCCGGGGCTGCGCAAGGAAGACAAGCTCGGCCGCATTGCCGAGGCTGCCGCGTCCACTGCGCGCGAGAGCGACGAGGAGCACTGGCGGCTGCTTTATGTCGCGATGACCCGCGCGGAAGAGGCCTTGTTCATTGCCGGGGCACTGGGCAGCCGGGAGACCGAGCCGGCGCCGGGCAGCTGGTTTGCGCACCTGCGCGGGCTGTTCGGCGCGCAGGATTGGCGGGAGAATGCGCCGATCTGGGGCGGCGATCTGCTCGCAGGCGACTGGCCCGATGCACCTGCGATCCAGCCCCCGCAATCCACCGCAGACGATTTGACCCGGCCTATGCCCGCCTGGCTGCATCGCCCTGTCGGCGACGAGCCGCGCCCGCCGCGCCCGCTCGCGCCAAGTTCGCTGGGCGAGGACGCTGGAGCCGATCCGCCGCATGCCGCTGGCACCAGTGTACAGGCCGCGCGACGGGGGGTGCTGATCCACAAATTGCTTGAGCGTCTGCCGGAGCAGGCGCCGGACAAACGCGCTGCCGCCGCCGAAGCATGGCTGGCGCGCAATGCAGTGGACTTCGACCTCGCTTCCCGCTCCGAGATGACTGCGCGGGCGATTGCGGTTCTGAGCGAACCGGGCTGGGCCGAACTGTTTTCCCCCGCTGCGCTGGCCGAAGCGCCGATTGCCGCGCTTGTGGGCACTGCGATGGTTTCCGGAACGATCGACAGGTTGCTCATCGAACCGGGCCGCATTCGCCTGGTCGATTTCAAATCCGCCCGCCGCCCGCCCGCCTCGATTGACGAAGTACCGCGATCGATCCTGCGGCAGATGGGCGCCTATGCGGCCGCGCTGGAGGCCACGTTTCCGGGCCGGACTATCGAGGCGGCAGTGCTCTACACCCAGACCCCCACCTTGATCGCCATTCCTGACAAGATGCTTGCCGCAATCAAGCTGGAATTGCAGAGCGCGCAATAATGCTTTTCACGGTACGGCGTTGCCTTCGCGGGCTGCGTGCCTAGATAGGGCAAGAGAACAGGAGTTTCCCCATGTCGACCAAGACCGTGACCGATTCAAGTTTTGAAGCAGATGTGCTCCAGTCCGATATTCCGGTGCTGGTCGATTTCTGGGCCGACTGGTGCGGACCGTGCAAGATGATCGCCCCGGCGCTGGAAGAAATCAGCGAAGAACTGGCGGGTAAGCTCACGATCGCCAAAGTCGACATCATGGAAAACACTGACATCGCCGCCAAGATGGGCGTGCAGTCGATCCCGCTGATGGTGCTGTTCAAGGGCGGCAAGCCTGTTGCGCAAAAGCTTGGCGCAGCGCCCAAGAGCCAGCTGAAAGGCTGGATCGAGGGCGAGCTTTAAGGAACGCGTCGTCCCGGACGCGATCCGGGACCGGGGGCAGAATAACTCATGCTCTCGTCTTGACGGCATCGGTCCCGGATCAAGTCCGGGACGACCTTACAGCGCGGCCATCCGCGCGGCCAGCTGATCCCACAGAGCCGGGCTTGCTGCGCCCAGCAGCCCGGTGCGCTGATGCTCGTCGACGCGGTAAGGTGAGCCGTCAGGCCGTGCGGCCTTTCCGCCGGCCTCGTTGAGGAACAGGACGCCCGCTGCGTGATCCCACGAATGCGTGCGCTCGAATATCGAGATATCATTGATTCCCAGCGCCAGTCGCGGCCATTGCTCCGCAGCGCAGCGGGGAATGTCGACCAGTGTATAGTGCGGCGCGATGTGGGTGGTCAGTGCTTCGCGCCGCGCCGGGTCTGCAAAGACCAGCGAGATTGCCGCGATTGGCGGCTCCGCGCCGCTGGTTCGCGCCGTCACACGCTCGCCCCCGACATAAGCTCCCTTGCGGCGCTCGGCGTGGCAAAAGCGGCCCGTCAGGGGATCGTAGAGCCAGCCCGCAACGGTTTCGCCAGCTTCGCTTAGTGCGACTAACACCCCGAAGGGCGGTTTGCCCTGGGCAAAATTGTTCGTCCCGTCGAGTGGATCGATGATCCAGCACAGCGCATTGCCCAGCCTGTCGAGCACGGAGGGATCGGCGTGCGCCGCTTCCTCGCCCACAATCATCGCCTCGGGCAGCAGCCTTGCCAGTCCTTCGCTGAGGATGTCCTCGCTGTCGGTATCGGCAATAGTCACGGCATCGTCGGCCGCTTTCTGCTGCACTTCGTGAGCGGCCAGGCTCTGGTAGCGCGGCAATATCGCCTTTTCGGCGGCCTCGCGCATCAGGGTATGGACGGAGCGGGTAAGGGCCTGACTCATAATTGCCTTATCTCCGTTCGTGTCGAGCGAAGTCGAGACACGCAGCAATGGTGTCTCGACTTCGCTCGACACGAACGGACGTAGAGTTGATACGTCTAACTGCGATAATCGGCGTTTATCGAAATGTAGCCATGGGTGAGATCGCAGGTCCACACCGTCGCCTTGCCATCGCCCAGGCCGATGTCGACACCTATGGAGATTTCCTGACCCTTGAGATGCGCCGCCACGGGCGCTTCGTCGTAGCTGTCGACGGCAAGGCCAGCCTGCGCCACCCATTTGTCGGCAAAGCGGATGGCCAGTTTGTCGCGGTCGGCAGGCTCGCCTGCCTTGCCCACGGCCATGACGACGCGGCCCCAGTTGGCGTCTTCACCGGCAATTGCGGTTTTCACCAAGGGGGAATTGGCGATGGAGAGGGCGATCTTGCGCGCGCTTTCGTCGCTGACCGCGCTGGTCACTTCGATCTCGATGAATTTCTGCGCACCTTCGCCGTCACGCACCACGAGATGGGCGAGCTGGCGGCAGACGGCATGGAGCGCGGCGGCAAAGGAATCCGCGCCCGGACTGGCGAAGCTGGACAGTGGCTCGTTGCCGGCCTTGCCGGTGGCGAAAGCGAGCACCGTGTCGCTGGTCGAGGTGTCGCTGTCCACCGTGATGCAGCTGAACGTCTTGAGGTTCGCCGCCGAGAGCAACTCCTGCAGAAAGGCCGGATGAATGGCCGCATCCGTGAAAATATAGCCCAGCATCGTCGCCATATCCGGGGCGATCATGCCGCTTCCCTTGATGATCGCGGCAAGAGTTACGGTCTTGCCGTCGACGATGGCCTGCGCCGCGGCGCCCTTGGGGAAAGTATCCGTCGTGCCGATGGTGCGGGCGGCTTCCTCCCATGTGCAAGCTGGCGCTGTCAGCGCGGCGGCTACGCCCTCGCGCGCCTTGTCCTTGGGTAGCGGCACGCCGATTACGCCGGTGGAGGAAACGAAGACCTCGCTCGCCGCGCAGCCAAGGTGCTCGGCGACTTGCGCCATGATCTGCTCCACCGCCTCGCGGCCGCGAAAGCCGGTGAAGGCGTTGGAATTCCCCGCATTGACCACCAGCGCGCGCGCTTTGCCTGCCTGCACTTGTTCGCGGCCCATTTCGACCTCGGTCGAGCAGCAGACATTGCGGGTGAACACGCCGGCAACAGCCGTCCCCTCAGAGAGCTCGACATAGGTCAGGTCGCAGCGGCCCCAATCCTTGTAGCCAGCGCGGGCAATGCGTGGCGTCGCGCCGGCAATCGGCGGGATAGCAGGGAATGGGGTTGCAAGGGGGGACGTAGTATCAGACATATTCTGCGACTAGCCGTTCAGGGGCGAGCGGGCAATGTTTGCCAGCTTTCGAGATCAAAGGCACCAAGGGCACAGGTATGCGACGCAGGACAGCTATTGGGTTTGCCGTTATCGGGTGGACAATGTTGGTCCCGGTGGGGCCCGCCATGGCTCAATGGGTGTCTGCTGCCCCGATCGGCAATCCCGGTGAGTGGGTGGGGACAGCCGATTATCCGCCAGGAGCGCTGCACGAGGAAAAGGAAGGTGTCACGCGTTTTGTGCTCACCATCGACAAGACCGGAAAGGTCGCCGGCTGCCTGATAACCGTGCAAAGCGGGTCTTACGAGCTAGACGAAGCAACATGCCGACTAATTACTGAGCGGGCGCGATTCACCCCAGCCCGAGATGAGCGTGGCAGACCGAGGCAAGGAAGTTGGGGGAGCGCGGTGAGATGGCAGATCCCATACGACAGGCAGCCCACCCCAGGCACATTCTCCTCAAGTCTGATCGTCGAAAGCGATGGTAGTTTGTCAGAATGCCGAATCATTAGATCTGACCCTGGACTCGCAGGTGCCCGTCCGGTTGGTACCTATCCGTGCAAGCAGCGTTCCATTCGACCGCCTTTTACGAATGCGAAGGGCGAGAGAGTCAGAAAGCGAGTGATCCGAACTTTAACAATCACGGTTGAGGACATCGTGGATTGAACAATGAGACCCGACTAGACGCGCGATTCATCATACCCTATCTAACCTTTCGCAATGACCCGCCTGCTTCTCACTCTGCTTGCCGTGCTTACCGGGCTGATTGCTCAGGTTTCGCCAGCCAATGCACGCCTGAGTGGGGCATCCGGGGCGGAAATTGCTGTTGAAATGCACTCCGTGCGCGACACTGCGCACGCGGCGGCAGCACCCTCAGGCAGGCCCGAAAACGTCGTTCACCGCTTTGCCGAACCGGCATCGCGCATTTCGCTGAAAATCACGGCGCCCTGCGCGCCAGTCATGATCGGGATCGACCGCGCGCGCGAATAGCGCACGCTCGCATTTCCGCCATTCTTTAGGGATGCGCTGCGGCAGGCCATGGCCCCCGCGCGATTGCATCCATACCCAGATAATCGACAGGATTCCCATATGTTCGGCAAGGTTGCCAAGGCCGTTTTCGGCTCGTCCAATGATCGTTACGTCAAATCGCTGGACAAGATTGTCAGGCAGATTGCCGCTTTCGAGCCCAATCTCGAAGCCATGACGGACGAGGAGCTGTCCGGCCAGAGTGCGAAATTCCGCGCCATGCTGGCCGAAGGCACCGAGCTCGACGACTTGCTACCCGAAGCTTTCGCCACCGTGCGCGAGGCTTCGAAGCGCGTGCTGGGCATGAGGCACTTCGATGTGCAGATGATCGGCGGCATCGTGCTCCACCGCGGCGAGATCGCCGAAATGAAGACAGGCGAGGGCAAGACGCTTGTCGCGACGCTCGCGGTCTATCTCAATGCGCTGGAAGGCAAAGGCGTTCACGTCGTTACGGTGAACGACTACCTGGCACGGCGCGATGCGGACTGGATGGGGCAAATCTATAATTTCCTTGGCCTCACTTACGGCGTGATCGTGCCGAACCTGTCGGAGGAGGAGCGCCGCGAGGCCTACAATGCCGACATCACTTATGCGACGAACAACGAGTTGGGCTTCGACTATCTGCGCGACAACATGAAGCACGAGCGTGGGCAGATGGTCCACCGCCCGTTCAACTTCGCTATTGTCGACGAGGTCGACTCGATCCTGATCGACGAGGCGCGCACGCCGCTGATCATTTCCGGGCCGACTGACGACAAGAGCGACCTCTATGTCGCAGTCGATGCCGTCGTGAAGCAGCTGCCCGAAGAGCTCTACGAAAAGGACGAGAAGACCAAGAACATCAGTCTCACTGAAGATGGGGTCGAATGGGCCGAGCGCAAGCTCGAGGAAGCCGGGCTGCTGGTCGGATCTAACCTCTATGACGTCGAAAACACCCAGGTCGTTCACCACCTCGACCAGGCGCTGAAAGCCGTCGTGATGTTCAAGCGCGATACCGATTATATCGTCAAGGACGGCAAGGCGATCATCATCGACGAGTTCACCGGCCGCATGATGGACGGGCGGCGCTGGTCAAACGGCCTGCATCAGGCCGTGGAAGCCAAGGAAGGCATCCAGATCGAGCCGGAAAACCAGACCATGGCCTCGATCACTTTCCAGAACTACTTCCGCATGTATCCCAAGCTGGGCGGCATGACGGGCACCGCTGCCACTGAGGCGGCGGAGTTCTTCGATATCTACAAGATGAACGTCGTCACCATACCTACCAATGTGCCTGTGCAGCGGATTGATGAGGAAGACGAATTCTACAAGAACACGCTCGACAAGTTTGCTGCCATCGCCAAGGCGATCAAGGAGAAATACGACACCGGCCAGCCCGTGCTTGTCGGCACGGTTTCGATCGAAAAGAGCGAGCTTTTGTCGGAATTCCTCGAGAAGGAAGGGGTGAAGCACAATGTGCTGAATGCCCGTTTCCATGAGATGGAAGCCCATATCGTCGCGCAGGCGGGCCGACTTGGCGCCGTGACGATCGCCACCAACATGGCGGGCCGGGGCACGGACATCAAACTGGGCGGCAATCTAGAATTCCGCATCGACGATGAATGCAAGGATATGCCCGAAGGGCCCGAGCGCGATGCGGCGATTGCCCGTATTGCCGCCGAAATCGAGGCGGAACGGCAAGCTGTTCTCGACGCGGGCGGTCTGTTCGTGCTGGGCACAGAGCGGCATGAGAGTCGGCGCATCGACAATCAGCTGCGCGGCCGTTCGGGCCGCCAGGGCGACCCCGGACTCTCCCGCTTTTACCTCTGCCTCGAGGACGACCTGCTGCGCATCTTCGGGCCGGACACGTTGTTTTCCAAGATGATGAATTCGAACCTGGCGGACGGCGAGGCGATCGGTTCGCGCTGGCTATCCAAGGCCATCGAAACCGCGCAGAAAAAAGTCGAGGCGCGCAATTACGATGTGCGCAAGCAAGTGGTCGAATATGACGACGTTATGAACGATCAGCGCAAGGTGATCTATGAGCAGCGCGCGGACATCATGGATGCCGATGCGGTTGACGATGTCGTGGTCGATATGCGCCACGATACAATCAACACAATTGTCGCCGATGCCTGTCCGCCAGGATCCTATCCGGAACAATGGGACCTGGAAGGGATGCGCGCCCGCACGCGCGACATCCTTGCAGTCGATCCGCCGATCGAAGACTGGATGGCGGAAGATGGGCTCGAGCCGGAAATGATCGCCGAGCGGATCATTGCCATGGCCGACGAAAAAGTCGCGGCTCTGCGCAGCGGCAATGAGGCGGATATCTGGCGTCAGGTCGAGAAGAGTGTCTTGCTTGAGCGCCTGGACCACTATTGGAAGGAACACCTCGCCACGCTGGACGCGCTGCGTCAGGTCGTGTTCCTGCGGGCCTATGCGCAGAAGCAACCAATCAACGAATACAAGCAGGAAGCCTTCGGCCTGTTCGAGCGCATGCTGGAGACGATCCGCGAGGACGTGACGCGGATTCTGACAACCAGCGAACTTTCGATGCAACCGCCGCCGCAGATCGACTTGCCCGAACTGCCCGATTTCCTCAGCGGCCATATCGACACGCTGGGGCTGGAGAGCGATGGCCGGGCCACGACGCCGGGCGCGCAAGCCATGATGGGATCGCTTGGTGCGGGCGCAGTCTTGTCGGGCAGCGGGGGCGATCCCTATGCCGAGATGGGCCTTTCACGCAACGCGCCATGCCCATGCGGTTCAGGAGAGAAGTACAAGCACTGCCACGGTGCAGTGTGAGGTGCATCTCTTTAGATTACCACGTCATTCCCGAGAAAGCGGGAACCTATCAGCGAAGGTGGTGGCCTCGGCAAGCGGAAGCGGGATAACCCAGCTGGGGTGTTGGGTTCCCGCCTTCGCAGGAATGACGATGGCGTGTTGATCCGTCCTCCCGGACAAGCTGACAGGAATCGCACTCATGGACTGGTTACCATTCGGGTTTTTCGGGACGGCGCTGCTTTATGCGTCGGTCGGCTTCGGGGGCGGTTCGACTTACAACGCATTGCTGGCGTTGGCGGGAACCGATTTCCGCATCTTGCCGGTCATTTCGCTGTGTTGCAACGTGCTGGTGGTGGGCGGCGGGTGCATCCGCTTTGCCCGCGCGGGGGAGGTGCCATGGCGCAAGGCGCTTATTCTCGCGGCCATTGCTGCGCCGCTCGCTTTCCTTGGCGGCCTGACGCCCATCAAGGAGAAAGCCTTCCTCATGACATTGGCGATAAGCCTGATATTCGCAGGTCTCGCCTTGTTGCTGCCACGCCGCGAAGCGGCCGGAGTGCAGCCAACCCGGCTGGCGGCCTACGCGCCGTTCGCAGTTGCGCCGCTGGGATATCTCGCGGGCCTCGTCGGCATTGGTGGGGGAATATTCCTCGCACCGCTGCTCCATCTGACGCGGTGGGATGGCGCTCGCCGGATCGCGGCAACGACCAGCCTGTTCATCCTGATCAATTCGATCAGCGGGCTTGCCGGGCAATTGCTGAAATCTGGCCCTGAGCGCTTTGGCGAAGCTATGACCAGCGGCGCAGTCCTGCTGGTGGCAGTGGTGATCGGCGGGCAGCTGGGCAGCTACCTGGCGCTGCGTCTCTTGCCCGAGAAAATCATCCGATGGCTCACTGCCGCGCTCACTATCTGGGCGGGCAGCCAGCTTTTGCTGAAGTAAGCGGGACTTCCCAGCAAAGGCCCGGGAGGCGAGGCGCCTTGCCGGATCTAGCCGAGGCGCGCTTCCAAAGCCTTTTGCTGTGCTTCCAGCGCGTCAGGCAGGCGGCCGAGCGCGGCAAGATCGCGGGCATTGCCAGCCGCTTCCTGGCGCCACTGCGCGGTATCCACAGCCATCAATTCAGCCATTTGCGCCGCGCTGATGTCGAGGCCGGAAATGTCGAGTTCGCCGTCAGCCGGGTGCAGGCCGATCGGGCTCTGACTGGCCTTGGCATTGCCCTGCGCGCGCTCGACGATCCACTTGATGACGCGAATGTTGTCGCCAAAGCCAGGCCACAGGAACTTGCCTTCGGCGCTCTTGCGGAACCAGTTGACCAGATAGATGCGCGGCAGATTTTCGCCGCCATTGGCCACAGTCCCCGGGAAATCGATCCAGTGGGCGATATAGTCGCCAATGGCATAACCACAGAACGGCAGCATCGCGAACGGATCGCGCCGCAGCGCGCCAACAGCGTTTTCGGCGGCAGCAGTGCCTTCCGAAGACATGTTTGCCGCCAGATAGACGCCGTGATCCCAGCTCATCGCTTCCGTCACCAGCGGCACGGCCGTCGCGCGGCGCCCGCCGAAAAGGATTGCCGAGATCGGCACGCCGGCAGGGTCTTGCCATTCCGCCGCAATCGACGGGCACTGCGAGGCAGGCACGGTGAAGCGGGCATTGGGATGGGCAGCAGGCTCGCCGCTGGCCGGGTCATAGGGACGTCCCTGCCAGTCGATAAGGCCAGCGGGCGGCGTCTTGCTGAGGCCTTCCCACCAGACATCGCCATCGGCAGTGAGCGCCGTGTTAGTGAAAATGGCATTTTCGCGCAGCGATTCGACCGCGTTGCGATTGGTCGAGGGGCCAGTGCCCGGTGCGACGCCAAAGAAACCGGCTTCAGGATTGATAGCGTAAAGCCGGCCATCGGCACCCGGACGCATCCAGGCGATATCATCGCCAATGGTCTCGACCTTCCAGCCTGGCAGGGTGGATTCGAGCATGGCCATGTTGGTCTTACCGCAGGCCGAAGGGAATGCCGCGGCGACATAGTGCGCCTCGCCCTCGGGAGGCGTGACTTTCAGGATCAGCATGTGCTCGGCCAGCCAGCCTTCGTCCCGCGCGATGACGCTGGCAATGCGCAGCGCGAGGCACTTCTTGCCAAGCAGCGCATTGCCGCCATAGCCCGAACCGTATGACCAGATTTCGCGGGTCTCGGGGAAATGGACAATCCACTTTTCGTCATTGCAGGGCCAGGCGACATCGGCGACGCCAGCTTTCAGCGGCATGCCGACAGTGTGCAGGCAGGGCACGAAAAAGCCATCGTCGCCCAGCTGGTCGAGCGCAGGCTTGCCCATCCGGGCCATGATGCGCATCGAGAGCACCACATAGGCGCTATCCGTCAGCTCCACGCCAATCACGCTGCTGGCCGAACCGAGCGGCCCCATGCAGAAAGGCACGACATACATCGTGCGGCCTTCCATGCAGCCATCGAACAGGCCTTCGAGCATTTCGCGTGTTTCGGCGGGCTCACGCCAGTTGTTGGTCGGGCCGGCATCTTCGGGACCGGCGCTGCAAATGAAAGTGCGGCTTTCCACGCGCGCGACATCGCGCGGATCAGAGCGGGCATAGAACGAGTTCGGGCGCTTTTCAGCAGCGAGCTGTATAAGCGTGCCATTGGCGACGAGTTCGGCAGTAAGCCGGTCCCATTCCGCCTGAGATCCGTCACACCACACCACTTTTTCAGGCTTGGTAAGGGCGGCAGTCGTTTCCACCCAGTCGATCAGGCGCTGATTGCGGGTCAACGGAAGCTCAAGTGTTTCGGTCATGCTCATCTCTCGCCAGACCTCGCAGGGTCGGAGCCTATGCCAGTCGGTATGCTTGTTCCGCCGCTAACAGCGCGGATAAGCCCCGTCGATACCGCCAATGCAAAATTGCCCGAAAACCGGAAAATAACATCCCTGGCCGGCCAAATCATGCTTCAAAGCGCGGTATGGTAAGATGTTTTGACCGTTCGCTTAAAAGCTAGAGCGCCAAACATCTTCTTCCTTCCGGAAGAAAAACTGGCTCCCCGAGTAGGATTCGAACCTACGGCCAAGTGATTAACAGTCACCTACTCTACCGCTGAGCTATCGGGGAGCAGCCCACCCAAGTTTCCCCAGGCGGGCAGGAGTGCGCCTATAGCAGCGCGAACTGGTTTGGCAAGCGGGCTTTGCGCAGCGGCTGGCGAACTTTTCACACCTGGAATTGTTCGGCGAAAATCCGCTCATCCAGGCTTCTGCCCGGGTCGAACAGCAAAGTCAGTTGCCGCTCGCGCGCAACGGCTATGCGAACGCGGGCGACATCGCGTACTTCCTTCTGATCGGCGACGACTGCGACAGGCCGCTTCTCCGATTCCAGCACGGTGAATTCGACTTCGGCGCTGTCGGGCAGAATGGCTCCGCGCCAGCGGCGGGGGCGGAACGGGCTGATCGGCGTGAGCGCCAGTGTGCTCGATCCCAGTGGCAGGATCGGACCGTTGGCCGAGAGGTTATAGGCGCTGGATCCTGCCGGCGTTGCGACCAGTATGCCATCACAGGCAAGTTCCGCCATGCGCAGCTTGCCGTTGACCCGGACTTCCAGCTTCGCGGTCTGGCGGGTTTCGCGCAACAGCGAGACTTCGTTGATCGCGTAATAGCTGTGTTCGCTGCCGCTGTTGGTAGTGGCCAGCATTTCCAGCGGGCAGACGGCTATGCTGCGCGCGCGGGCAACGCGCTGGCCAATCGCGCGGCTGCTCTTGGGCTTGTTCATCAGAAAGCCGACTGTGCCGTGGTTGAGGCCGTAAACCGGCAGCGAGGAATTGTGATCGAGCAGATCGTGCAGAACTTGCAGCATGAAACCATCGCCGCCCAGCGCAACCAGCGCTTCCGCATCGCGGGGATGCACCCAATCGTGCGCATCGGCCAGCGCGGCGGCAGCCTGCTGTGCTCGGGCATCGTCAGAGGCGACAAGGGCAAGGCGCATGGTCTGGGGCATCGCCGCCGACTGATATGGCGGCGTTGACGCTTTGGCAAAGCCTTTGGCGTATCTGCGCAAGGATGAGTGAGACAGTGCCTGGCGAATTCGCGGCAGAACGCGACCCGTTGACCGGGCTTGCCGGCATTGCCGCCGTGCGCGCGCGGCTCGATCAATGGAACGGGCAAAAACGCGGTGAAGGCGAGGGCACGCGGCTGCATGCACTGCTGCTCGGCCTGCGGCGGTTCGACACGGTCAACCTGGCCTATGGCCAGTCAGCGGGCGATGCCGCGCTGATCGCCGTGGCGGCGCGGATCACGCAATTTGCCGGGCGGGAACTCGACGGCCCCTGGCTGGCGGCCCGCGCAGGCGGCAGCAATTTCATCCTGATCGCCAACGAGGCCTGCAGTCGGCAGCGCTGGCAACTGTTCGCGGGGCAACTGGCTGACTTGCTCGCGCGGCCCATTGTTTTGCCCGGCGCCGAAGTTCGGCTGAGCCCGCGCGCGGCCCTGCTGCGCGGGGTCGGCGGCGAGGGCGCCGAATCGGTGCTTGACCGGCTCAGCCAGACATTTGAGAATATGGGCCGCCAGAGCAGCCGCCGCCTTGCCTGGGCTGATGGCGAGACGACCCGGCCGGGCCGCACTTCCGCCCAGCTCGAAGCTGACTTGTTGCACGCCATTGATGGCGGGCAGATCGAGGTTGTTTTCCAGCCGCAATTCGCCCTGCCAGCGGACGTGCTGACCGGTGCGGAAGCACTGGCCAGGTGGAACCATCCGCGACTGGGGCGAATCGGCGCGGGCGCCCTGTTCGCCATTGCCGAGCGCGCCGACCACGTGGCGCCGCTGTCCAGCCACATTGCCCGGCTGGCGCTCGAAAGCGCGAAACCGTGGGCAGCGAAGTTGCGGCTGTCGCTCAATGTCACGCCTATCGAACTGGCTTCCGAAGGGTTTTCGGCAGAATTGCTGTCGATCCTCGACGAAACGGGCTTTCCATGCAGCCAGTTGACGCTCGAAGTCACCGAGCAGGCTCTGGTCAGCGATATCGCGTTGGCGGCGCGCACTCTGGCGTTGCTGAGCGATAAAGGCGTGCGGGTGGGGCTGGACGATTTCGGCGCTGGTTTCTGCAATTTTCGCTATCTCAAGCTATTGCCGCTGCATTACCTCAAACTCGATCGCTCGATGATCGACGGCATATCCGGGGAAGGGCGCGATCTCGCCGTGTTTCGTGGGATCCTTGCCATGGCCAAGGCGCTGGAGTTGCAAGTGATTGCCGAAGGGATCGAGAATGAAGCGCAGCGCCAGGCCATCGCGCGCGAAGGGTGCGACTACTATCAGGGCTTCTTGCGGGCCAAGCCACTCAGCGCCCTGGCATTCTCAGCCCTTGCGTTCCGCCTTCCGGGCAATGGCACTTAAGCCCTTGGTCAGCTGGTAGAGCCCATTGAGCCGCGACTTGGGATCGCCCCAGACGCGGGTGATGACGATCTTGTTGTCGGGCCGCAATTTGATCGTGCCTTCCAGCCGCTGCGCGTATGAAATCAGGCCCACCGGATCGGGGAAGCTATCCTTGTGGAAGCTGACGAGGCTGCCTTTGGCGCCGACATCGATCTTCGAAATGTGCGCCTCGATTGCCTGGTGCTTGATTTCAATCAGCTTGACCAGATTGGCAGTGGCATCCGGCAGCGGGCCGAAGCGGTCGATCATTTCGGCGGCCAGACTGTCGATTTCGTCAGCGCCCTTGGCGTCATTGAGGCGGCGATAAAGCGCCATACGCACGGCCAGATCCGGCACATAGTCCTCGGGGATCATGATCGGCGCATCGACCGTGATCTGCGGGCTGAGCGCGGAAATATCGCGTTCCACGCCGGCATCGCCCGCCTTCACGGCCAGTATCGCATCCTCGAGCATCGACTGGTAGAGCTCGAAGCCAACCTCGCGAATGTGGCCTGACTGTTCGTCGCCAAGCAGATTGCCCGCTCCGCGGATGTCGAGATCGTGGCTGGCCAGCTGGAATCCAGCTCCGAGCGAATCGAGGTCGCCCAGGACCTTGAGCCGCTTCTGGGCGATTTCGGAAAGGGCGGTGTCTGCCGGCGTCGTCAGATAGGCATAGGCGCGCAGTTTCGAGCGGCCGACGCGGCCGCGCAGCTGATAGAGTTGGGCGAGGCCGAAGCGATCGGCGCGGTGGATGATGATGGTGTTGGCGCTTGGAATATCGAGCCCTGATTCGACAATCGTGGTCGAGAGCAGAACGTCGTATTTGCCTTCGTAGAAAGCGCTCATCCGCTCCTCGACCTCGCCGGGAGACATCTGCCCGTGCGCGGATACCGATTTCACTTCGGGCACAGTCTGCCGCAGCCATTCCTCGAGGTCCGGCATGTCGGCGATGCGCGGCACGACGATGAAACATTGCCCGCCGCGGTGATGTTCGCGCAGCAGAGCCTCGCGCATGACCATGTCATCCCATTCCATCACGTAAGTGCGCACAGCGAGGCGGTCGACAGGAGGGGTCTGGATGGTGGACAGTTCGCGCAGGCCTGACATGGCCATTTGCAGCGTGCGGGGGATCGGCGTGGCAGTGAGCGTCAGCACATGCACATCGGCGCGCAGCTGCTTGAGCTTTTCCTTGTGTGTGACGCCGAAGTGTTGTTCTTCGTCAACAATAACAAGACCAAGGCGCTTGAACTTTACGCTCTTTGAGAGAATGGCGTGGGTGCCGATGACAATGTCCATCGTGCCGTTGGCCAATCCCTCGCGCGTGGCCTTCGCCTCGCTGTCCGGGACCAGCCGTGACAGGCGCCCGACGTTCAGCGGAAAGCCGGCAAACCGCTTGGCGAAGCCGGCATGATGCTGGCGGGCCAGCAAGGTGGTCGGTGCCACCAGCGCCACTTGCTGCCCGGCCATGGCGGCAACGAACGCCGCGCGCAACGCCACTTCGGTCTTGCCGAAGCCGACATCGCCGCAAACCAGACGGTCCATTGGCTTGCCTTCGGCCAGATCGGCCAGAACCTGTTCGATGGCGCGTTCCTGGTCGTCGGTTTCCTGCCAGGGAAATCCCTCGGCAAACTGATCGTAGGCGGCCGGTTCGACGGCGAGGACCGGCGCGGTGCGCAGCGCGCGGGCGGCGGCGGTACGCAGCAACTCGTGCGCAATCTCGCGGATGCGCTCTTTCAGGCGGGCGCGGCGGCGCTGCCAGGCTTCGCCGCCCAGCCGGTCAAGCGGCACCATTTCGCTGCCGCTGCCAAAGCGCGACAGCACATCGATATTCTCGACCGGGATGTACAGCTTGTCGCCGCCCGCATAGGTCAGCATCACGCAGTCATGCGGGCTCTTGCCGACGGGGATCGATTGCAGGCCCTCGTAGCGACCGATGCCGTGATCCATGTGGACGACAAGGTCGCCAGGGGTCAGCGCCTGCAGTTCGGCCAGGAATGCGTCGGCATCCTTGCGCTTCTTTTTGCGGCGTACCAGCCGGTCGCCCAGGATGTCCTGCTCGGTGAGCAGTTCGACTTCGGCATTGGCAAAGCCGGATTCGAGCGGCAGCACCAGCGCGGCCGGCACGCCTTTGGCGGCCAGGCCAAGCGCCTCTTGCCAGGTCTCGGCCAGCGCAGGCGCGGAAGCGGCGGCTTCGCCCAGGATCGAGACGATGCGCGCGCGGCTGCCTTGCGAATAGGCGGCGAGAATGGCCTTGCGCCCCGAACGCGCGACGGTGTGAAGGTGCTTGGCCGCTGCCTCGTAGATGTTCTCTCCCGAGCCACTGCTATTTCTGGCGCGTTCGGGCGTGAAATCCCGCGAGCCGGTGAAGCCGAAATCGATACTGCCCGCGCTTTCGGGCTGGGCAAAGTTATCGCTTTTGTGCACCGGCCACCCGGTCAACTGCGCGTCCAGTTCTTCGCGGGTGAGATACAGCGCATTGGGAGCGAGCGGACGATAAGAGCCCACGCCTTTTCCCGATGTTTCGCCGCGACTTGCGAAATAATCGGCAATGTCGCCCAGTCGTTCTTCGGCGGCGCCGAACGCGGCGCTGTCGATGATCATGATGTCTTCTTGGGCAAAATGATCGAACAGCGTGACCATACGGTCTTCGAACAGCGGCAGCCAATGCTCCATCCCGGCAAGGCGTCGCCCATCGCTGACGGCCTGGTAGAGCGGATCGCTGGTGGCATTCGCCCCGAATTGCTCGCGGTAGCGGCTGCGGAACCGCTTGACGCTGTCCTCATCAAGCAGGGCTTCGCTCGCTGGCAGCAGCAAGTGCGCCTCGACACTGCCAAACGAGCGCTGACTGGTCGTATCGAACAGGCGCAGGGTTTCGAGCTCGTCGCCGAAGAAGTCGAGCCTGAGGCCATGCTCGAGTCCGGACGGGAAAATGTCGAAGATTGAGCCGCGCACGGCGAATTCGCCCGCGTCCACCACCGTGTCGGTGCGCGAATAGCCCTGTCGCTGGAGCAGCTGGATCAGGCTCTCACGGCCCACTTCCATGCCCGGCTCGAGCAGCCGGACGGACTCGCGAATGCGAAATGGTGTGAGCACCCGCTGAGTGAGAGCGTTGATCGTCGTGACGAACAGCTGCGGACCTTTTGTGTGCGCTTGCAGTCGGTGCAGCGCGGCCAAGCGCCGCGCGCTGACCGAAAGCGCCGGACTGGCACGGTCATAGGGCAAGCAATCCCAGGCCGGAAATTCCAGGACTGCCAGTTCGGGTGCGAAGAACGGAGCGACTTCGGTGATCGCCCGCATTGCCGCCTCGTCCGGCGCGACGAACACGACCCGGCCTTTCGCTGCGCCCGCAAGGTCCGCCAGCACGAGCGGCTGCGCGCCGCGCGCTATCGACGCAAGATTGAGCGGCGCTTTCGCGGCCAGTATGCGGTTCAGGTCGGGCATGTCAGCTCGGGCAAGTCACCGCGGAATTTCGACATAGTCGAGCTTGCGCATCAGCTCCATTTGCTTGCCGGCATACTCAGGCGGCACGGAATGAGTGCCCAACGCCCAAGCCATGATATCGACGTCGTCTTCCTCAATCAGCGCCTCGAACCAGCTCGCTTCCGCGTCGGTCCATTCTGCGTGGTAACGATCGAAGAAACCGCCGATCATGTAATCAGCTTCGCGCGTGCCGCGATGCCAGGCGCGAAAGCGCATGCGGCGAATGCGTTCACCAAAGGGCGGAAGATCGTCTGACATGTCCTCGCCGCTAGGAGACGGCGAGGGACATGGCAAGGCTGGGGCTCAGACGTTTTCGCGCAAGGCGGCAAGAATCTCGTGCGGCTTCCTGCCTGACAGGTCTTTGCTCACTTCCATCAGCAATGCCTTGCGGGTTTCGCCGTGATAATGTTTGCGTACCTCGCCCAGCGTTCGCGGGGGAGCGACGATGATCAGGCCGGCAATGCGATGGTCGAGCACTTCGCCATTAAGCCATTCGACTGCGGCGATGGCATGGGCATCTTCGCTCACTTGTGTCTCGGCGTGATTTCCAGGGCTGGAACGGTGTCCGGCGCCGCTGCGGTTGCTGCTGTCGAGCTGAGGAAGCAGCGCGTCGGACAGCTGGGGCTCCACCTCGTTGCCAATATTGCGAAAGACCTTGAAATTTTCACCGTCGATAACGGCGATGGCTGTGCCGTGGGGTAACAACATGGCTGGCTCCTCTGCCCTCGGCCTGTTTTTGCACCGGGGCGAAGGCAATAAACCTTCCCACAGGCAAATGATCCATGCGCTGCATCAATTTATAGCTAAAAAGGCGCAAGCCCGGTTATGGAAGCGCATGCGCCCCGAACGGCTCAATTCCCTTTTTGCCGAAGCCGGCTCGCTCAAGGGCGTGGGACCGGGGCTGGCGAGGCCACTTGAGAAGCTCGATCTCACGCGGATCAAGGATTTCGCCTATCATTTGCCGGATCGCTTCGTGCAGCGCCGCGCCGTGGCTGATCTGGATGAGGCTGTCGTCGGCGAGAATATAGTCGTGGCGCTGACGCCGGTGGAATACCGCGCCAGCGCGGGCCGCGGTCCATTCCGCGTGCTGGCCAACGATGCCATCGGCAATGTCTGCGCGCTGACCTATTTCGGGCGGGCATCCTATTCGGCGAAGAAGCAATTGCCGCTGGGCGAGAAGCGCTGGATCGCCGGGCGGCTCGACCAGTTCGGCCAGACATTGCAGATCGTCCATCCTGATCATGTCAGTGACAGCAGCGCAGAACTGATCGGGCAGATGAACGAACCGGTCTATCCACTGTCCGAAGGCCTTACACAGGGGCGAATCGCCGCGCTGGTCGAACAGGCATTGGCGTTGATACCGGACTTACCCGAATGGATCGAACCGGGCTTGCTTGCCCGCGAGAAATGGCCAAGCTGGCGAGACGCATTGCTGCTGGCACACAAGAGCGGCGATACGTCCGCGCGTGACCGGCTGGCCTATGACGAGCTTCTGGCCAACAGCCTTGCGCTGATGCTGGTGCGCGCCGCCAACCGCGCGCGAAGCGGCGTGCCGCTGACGGGAGATGGCAGCCTGCGCGGGCGGCTCAAGCTGCCGTGGCCACTGACAGGCGCTCAGCAGCGGGCGATTGCTGAGATCGAAGGCGATCTTGCGCAAGGCGTGCCGATGCTGCGCTTGCTGCAGGGCGACGTGGGTTCAGGCAAGACGGTGGTTGCGCTGGAATCCATGCTCATCGCGGTGGAGGCGGGCAGTCAGGCAGCATTGCTGGCGCCGACGGAGATTCTCGCTCGCCAGCATTTCGATACATTGTCGCGCATGGCCGCCTCGACTGGCGTCAACATTGCGCTGCTGACCGGGCGGGACAAGGGCAGGGCGCGCGAATCGATCCTGATGGGCCTGATCGACGGCAGCATCGATATCGTGGTCGGCACACATGCCATCTTTCAGGATGCCGTGGCCTACAAGAACCTCGCCATGGTGGTGATCGACGAGCAGCACCGCTTCGGAGTCGGTCAGCGGCTGATGCTCAATCAGAAAGGCAAACGCACCCCGCACTGCCTGGCCATGACGGCAACGCCGATACCGCGCACGCTGACGCTGGCGCAATATGGCGAAATGGACGTCAGCAAGCTGGACGAAATGCCGCGGGGCCGTCAGCCGATCGATACGCGGGTGGTCGCGGTGGAGCGGATGGAAGATGTCGTCGGCGCACTGGACCGGCATCTCGCAAGCGGCCAGCAGGCCTATTGGGTCTGCCCTATGGTGCGCGGCAGCGAGGGTGAGGACATGGCCGCCGCCGAAGCCCGCCATGCCGAACTCAAGCTGCGCTTCGGATCGGGCGTCGAATTGGTCCACGGTCAGCTTCGCCCCGAAGTGAAGGACGCGGCTATGGCCCGCTTTGCCAGCGGCGCGGCGCGCCTGCTGGTGGCAACGACTGTGATCGAAGTCGGGGTCGACGTGCCCGATGCAACTTTGATGGTGATCGAACAGGCCGAGCGTTTCGGCCTTGCCCAGCTGCATCAGCTTCGCGGCCGGGTGGGGCGCGGCGAAGGCAAGTCGACGTGCCTGCTGCTACGCGGCGGTGAGCTGTCCGAAGTCGCCCGCGCGCGGCTGGCCCTTATGCGCGAGACGCAGGATGGCTTTCGCCTTGCCGAGGAGGACTTGCGCCTGCGCGGCGGCGGCGAATTGCTGGGCACGCGGCAATCGGGCGACACGCCGTTTCGCGTCGCCAGCCTCGATCAGATCACGCGCTTGTTGCCATTGGCCCACGACGACGCGCGGCTGCTGATCGAGCGCGACGGGGGCCTCACTGCGCCGCGCGGTGAGGCGGCACGGCTGCTGCTTTACCTGTTCGAGCGTGACTGGGGCGTGCAATTGCTGCGCGGCGGATGATTGGCCGGCTGCGCCAGTGGGCGAGGGCGCTCAAGCGCGAGATCATCCTTCTGTGGCTTGCCGCGCGCGATCCGCGAACGCCGCTGGGGGCCAAGTTGCTATGCGGCCTCGTCGCCGCCTATGCCCTCAGTCCGATCGACCTGATCCCGGATTTCATTCCGGTGCTGGGCCTGCTCGACGATCTGGTTCTGGTACCTGCGGGCATCTGGCTCGCCCTGCGACTTGTTCCCGCCGATTTGCTCGCAGAGCTGCGCTTGCGGGCGGAATCCACGCCCTGGCCGGGCGCTGCGCGAAAGGCGGCATGGGCGATGGTCGGCGCGTGGATCGCAATTGCGGCTTTGGCAGGGTACGCGGTCTGGGCGCGCGTTTAAGGCTCAGTTCCGCACTTTCGTGCGGCTCGCAGGCCAATCACAGAAACGCCCTGAGGTCGCCCATGAACCGCTCGAACTGGTCGTGATGCAGCCAGTGGCCGGCATTTTCATATTCGATCACGGTGGCAGGCGGGAAGTTCTTGGCGCGCCCGTCTGTTATCGGGTTCGACGCCCAGCTATCGGCGCCGTAGAGCAAAAGCACCGGGCAAGTGATCGCCTGCCAGATCTTCTCCTGTTCGAGATAGGGCACGTCAGTGACTGCCCAGACGTTCAGATAATTGTCGAACTTCCAGCTGTAGGTACCGTCTTCATTTCGGAAAGCCCCGTGGATGGTCAGGTGACGGGCCTGTTCTTCGCTGAGGAAGCTGTTCTCTTCCTTCATCCGGGCAAAGGCAGCTTCGAGTGAGGGATAACGGCGGGGCAGGCGGCCAGCGGCCTTGCGGCGGTCAGCAATCCAGTTCCGCAGGCGCTGGGCAGTACCCAATGCTTCCCGTTCGCGCCGGCGCTCCGGCGAAGGGCCTAGCCCTTCAATATTGACCAGCTTGCGCACTTTCTCGGGGTAGAGGCCGGTGAAGCGAGTGGCCACGCTGCCACCCAGCGAATGGGCAACGATGGTGACTTGCTCGCTGCCCAGAGTGTGGACCAACTGGGCGAAATCGTAGAGCAGCGAATCGATCGCGTAATTGCCATCGGTCGACCAGGCGCTGTCACCGTGGCCGCGCAGGTCAGGAGCAATCACATGCCAGTCATGCCGCAACTCCTGCGCCACCCAGTCCCACGAGCGGCAATGATCGCGCCCGCCGTGCTGCAGGATCAGCAGCGGCGCATCGGGATTGCCCCAGTCGGCATAGTGCAGCCGCAGCCGCTGCGAGATGAAGGTTTGCGATGTCGGACCGGAGAGATTCATGATTCCCAATTGCGCCGCACGGCCTGCAAGGTCAATTGCTGGGGTGCAAAGCGGAACTGACTGGAAAAGCCTGCGGTCATTGCTATTTCGCTAGCCATGACGACTCACACCACGCGCATGCTTATCATCGGTTCCGGTCCGGCCGGCCTCTCCGCGGCGATCTATGGCGCGCGCGCCGGGCTTGAGCCAATTGTGGTCCAGGGGCTCCAGCCGGGCGGTCAGTTGACGATCACTACGGATGTCGAGAACTATCCGGGCTTTCGCGATGTGATCCAGGGGCCGTGGCTGATGCAGGAAATGCAGGCCCAGGCCGAGCACGTCGGGACTCGCATGATGTGGGACACGATCACGTCGGTCGACCTGTCTTCCGGCCCGCCGTTCCGCGCTTATGGCGACGGCGGCGATGTCTATGAGGGTGAGTCGCTGGTGATTGCCACGGGCGCGCAGGCCAAGTGGCTTGGCGTTCCCGGTGAGCAGGAACTCGGCGGCAAGGGCGTGTCCGCTTGCGCGACTTGCGACGGTTTCTTCTATCGCGGTAAGAAAGTGGTGGTGATTGGCGGCGGCAACACGGCGGTTGAAGAAGCGCTTTATCTCACCAACCATTCGCCTGACGTCACGTTGATCCACCGGCGCGATTCCTTGCGCTCGGAAAAGATCCTGCAGGACCGGCTGTTCGCCAATCCCAAAATTTCAGTGCTGTGGAACAAGAAAGTTGACCGCTTCCTCGGCGATCCGCTGGCTGGCGGACTGTCGGGCCTGGCGCTTACTGACACCGTAAGCGGCGAGCAAAGCACTTTCGACACCGAAGGCGCATTCGTCGCCATCGGTCACGCGCCATCGACCGAACTGTTCAAGGGCCAGCTCGCAACTGATGACAGCGGCTATCTGCTGGTTGAGCCCGGCACGCCCAAGACCGCGATACCCGGCGTTTTTGCCTGCGGTGACGTGATGGACCATGTCTATCGTCAGGCCGTGACGGCGGCGGGGACGGGCTGCATGGCGGCGCTCGATGCTGAACGCTTCATCGCCGAGAGCGAATTTGCGGCGGCGAAGGAAAAGGTTGCGGGATAACGTCGTCCCGGATCAAGTCCGGGACGATGCCTCTCGCAACACGTCCAGCACTTGCGCTTCCAGCCATTCGCGGGCCTCAGCCTCGACGAAACTGTGCGTGGCGCCTTCGCAGATCCGGATGCGCGGATCGGTCTTGTCCCACGCTGACAGGAATGCCTGCCCGGTGCGGTCTCGCTCTGCCACCAGCAGGCGCACGTCACCGGTAAAGCGCGCGAGGGCGCTCGCCATGTCAACGGCCAGACCAGTGGGTGGGGGAGCGGGCTTGAGTGCGCCAAGCAGGCTTGCGAACAGGGCGCGCAGGTTCACTCCGCCGCGCAGGAGCCGCAACAATGCGGCAGGATCGGCCAGTCGGCGGGCGTAGTGGCCGCGCAGTGCCTCGGGCGGCGGCGCGGCGTCTTCGTCCTCGATAGTCCAGGGGTTTGACAGCACCAGCGCGTCGCAGCCCGCACCGCCGCTGAGCATCAGCGCGCTGGCACCGTCGCAATTGCCCATGGCGATCACATTGGTGAGATCAGGGCACTCGGCGCGGAAAGTGGCGAGCGCGGCGGCAATGTCGGGGCCATTCGTCTGGAAATCGCCGGGCGGTCCGTCGCTGTCACCTTTGCCGCGCTGGTCGAAGCGCAGGACCGGAAAGCCCGCAGCCGCAATGCGCGCGGCCAGCAAGGCCTGTCCGCTCCATGCCCCAGATCGCACTTCGTTGCCGCCTGTGACGATCAGCAGGCCAGCTTTACCGCTGGCCATGTCAATTGTCCCGGCAAGCGTCGCGCCTTCGCATTCGAACAGGATATGACGCCGGGTCATGCCTTGATTCCAATGGCCAGGATTGCAGCCAGGGCATCGGCCTGCTCTCGGTCCTCGTCCGGCTCGGCGCGAAGCCATAGGCCGCTGCCGCCAAGCATGCCCTGCTCGATATCGCTCACTCCCGCCGAGACTTTGGGCACCGCGGACTGAAAGGCGCCGAGGAATTCACCGCCCAGCCGGTAGCCCGACAGCTCCAGGCCTTTGTCCAGACCCTCGGCGAGCAACTGCTCCTGGCTTTCGACGCGGCCTGCCTCGCGCGAGGCGAGTATGCGCGCGCGCATCATCTGGCGCAGGATCGTGGCGCCTTTGGCAGGGGCGTAGCGCCAGCCGGGAAGGCCAGCGGGCATGAACAGCGCGCCGCCGCGAATGCCCAGTACGTGGCTGGCGCGGAAATGGCTGGCTGCCGCCGTCATCGCCGCATGCCACGTTTCCGGAGTCTGCTTTTCGAGCGGCTGAAGGCTTTCGTTGCAGCCGGGAAGGTCGGGCAGGAAACAGTCTACGCCGGCGTTGTCGAGGCGGCGCATCACTTCCACGGTGAAACGCCGCATGCGGTTGGCTTCATCGAACAGCGCGGGCACGATCAGCAGCCGCCAGCGACGGAAATCGTCAAAGGCGAGTGCCAGTTCCGCGCCATTGGTGCCGTCCGGGCGAGGGCAGGGCCAACTCGCCGGGGTCATTCAGTCGTCGCCCGATGTGCGCCCGGTCCGCTTCGTGACCACGAATTCGAGGAGCGAGCCGAACGTTTCGAGCATCTCGCCATCGATTTCATCGTCGTCGATGAGGATATCGAGCCGGTCTTCCATTTCGGTGAGCAGGCCGGCGACGGCCATCGAATCGAGCTCGGGCAAATGACCAAAAAGCCCGGTTTCCGCCGCAAACCCGTCCGCTTGCCCCGGTTTGAGGCCGAGAACGTCGGTAAGTATCTGGCGAAGAAGAACTTCGGTATCTTGGCGCATGTCGATCCCATGTCCCCGGGTGCGTCGGTCGGGCGGCCTCTAGACATGCTTGCTCCGATGAGCAAGGCGACTGGCAAGCTTGCGCGCGATTTTTGGCCAGTTGCCGGGCCATCCCGGCCGGAAAGCTTCGAGACGGTAGCGCGGGCGGACCTGCTCCATCCAGTCTGACTTGTAAAGTTCATCGCCGTTGCCGAAGTCGATCAGCTTGACCCGGTCTTCGTCGATTGCGTGGCGGAACATCGCGGCGCTGAGGATGGAGCCGGGCGAGAGCGACCTGGCTTCCTCAAGATGGGCAAGCTTGTGGATGTAAGCAACGCCGCCCTCCACTGTCCAGAATTGCGCCGCCACCGGCTTGCCCTCGGCATAGGCGATCCCCAGCCGTAAACGCCCCGCGGCACCCTCGCTCTCGGCAAATCGGCGCAGGAATGCCGGGCTTCCTTCGCGCGGCTTCCAGCTCTGCTCATAGATGGACTGATAGTCCTGCCAGCTCTCAGGATCGAAGCGGGTTTCGATACGAGTGGTAACTTTGCCGGATTTGCGGGCAAGCAGCGTCCGCAAATGTCCGGGCCGGGTTGCGAGATAGTCATCGAATGAGCGGCAGGCCACGGGCAGGACATGGTTCGGCGCGCACATATCGCGAAAGACGAGCCAGCCGGCGCCGCGCAGCGCTGCCGCCAGTTCGGTCGCTTCACCCAGATCATCGGGTAGCGGCGAGAGGATAATATGAGGCGCCTCTCCGACGAGGTTACTGGCGACGGCAGCAAGCAGGGCTTGGCGGTCCGCGCCGGGCGAGACGAGTTGCCGGACCGTGAAATTATACCAGTTGGCCAGCGCCTCCAGTCGCCGCTTCACGCGGTACATCGGCAGGACAGCACGATATTCGCCGTCTCTGGCGACTGCGATCAGCGGAAAGAAGCCACATTCCTCGACCAGCCCCTGCCACCAGCTCAGCCGGTCAAAGGGCGCAGCGCGGCCATCCGCGCAGAGCAAGGCCGCAAGCTCTGGATCGGATTGCACTTCCTTAAGATCGTCGTGATAAGTGACCGCAATCACTGCTAACACATATCCTTACTGGAGCCCGTTTTCCTGGTGCCTGTCCAACCTCTCAGTCTGATCCGGCCCCTCGACCATCTCGCACTGCGAGGGGCGGACGATGCCCCGGCGCTGCTGTTGCGCGACGGCGTACTTAGCTACAAAGCTTTAAGAACGCGTATCGGGCAGCTTGCGGCATGGTTGACGGCGCAGGTTCCCACATCAGGCGCGCGGGTCGCGACATGGCTGGCCAAAGGCGAGCTCGCCTGCCTGATGCCGCTGGCTGCGGCGCGGGCGGGGCTGGTTCATGTGCCGATCAATCCCCTGCTCAAGCGCGCGCAAGTCGCTCACATTTTGGCAGACAGCGGCGCGGAGTTGCTTCTTGGCACGCCTGCGCGACTGGCAAGCCTTGATGAAGGCGATGTGCCGGCTGGCTGCAATTTGGTGGGCGAGGCCGACGTTTTGGCAGCCGCTGGTCGCATCGCCGATGGGCAACCGACCTCAGAGGCCGATCCGCATGCCTTGGCTGCAATTCTGTACACCAGCGGCTCGACCGGTCGCCCCAAAGGCGTCATGCTCAGCCATGCCAACTTGTGGCTGGGGGCGGAAAGCGTTGCCACTTATCTGGAGCTGGCTGCTGATGACCGCGTGCTTGCTGTGCTGCCATTATCGTTCGACTATGGTCAGAACCAGCTGCTGTCGGCGTGGTATGCAGGTGCCTGTGCCGCGCCGCTCGACTATCTCACCCCGCGCGACGTGATGAAGGCGATTGAGCGCCACGGGATCACCACGCTCGCGGCCGTTCCGCCACTCTGGGTGCAACTGGCGGAGCTCGATTGGCCTGTCGAAACGGCAACGAGACTGCGGCGGCTGACCAACAGCGGCGGCGCACTGACGCCGGATCTGGTTCACCGCCTTCGTTCGCTCTTTCCGCAGGCGCGCCTGTTTGCGATGTATGGGCTGACCGAGGCTTTCCGCTCGACTTTCCTTGATCCCGCGCTGATCGACAGTCATCCCACATCGATGGGCATGGCAATCCCGCATGCGGAGATACTTGTGATCGGGGACGACGGCGAAGTGACGGCGGATGGCGAGGAAGGCGAACTGGTTCATTGCGGTCCGCTGGTGGCGCAAGGTTACTGGCAGGATGCCGCGCGCACGGCGGAGCGCTTCAAGCCAGCCCCGGCGGCTTCGCACTATGGCGGAATGGCGGTCTGGTCGGGTGACCGGGTGAAGCGCGATGCTGACGGCCTGCTTTATTTCGTTGGTCGGCGCGACGCGATGATCAAGTCGGCGGGAAATCGCATCAGCCCGCAGGAGATCGAGGAGGCCGCGCTGGCAAGCGGTCTGGTTGCCGAGGCTGTGGCTTTGGGCATTCCCGACGAGCGGTTGGGGCAAGCCGTCCACCTCGTCGTCCGGGCGGCGCCGGGCGCTGCCAATGCCGAGGACGAATTGCCGCGCTACCTGATGAGCGAATTGCCCAATTTCATGCAGCCCAAGCATATTCACTGGCGCGGCGCGATGCCCATCGGCCCGAATGGCAAGATCGACCGCACCGGCCTGCAGCAGGATCTCGCCGCATGAAACCGCTTGGCCCCATTCCCCCCGGTTTTGCCGCGATTGACGGCGAACTGGCGATCGACGGAATCAAGGCGGGCGAACTTGCCGAGCGAGCGGGATCGACACCGCTGTTCGTCTATTCTTCCGCGCGCATCCGCCGACGCGTCGCAGACTTGCGCAAGGCGATGCCGCAGGGCCTGGCGCTGCATTATGCCGTGAAAGCCAATCCGTTTCCGGGCGTGATTCAATTGATGAACGGGCTGGTCGATGGCTTCGACATAGCCTCGGGCGGGGAGCTGGCGCTGGTGCGGCAGGCGGGCGTCGATCCGGTATTGGTCAGTTTCGCCGGGCCGGGCAAGCGCGATGCGGAGCTTGAAGCTGCCATAACCGCAGGCGTGACGCTGAACCTGGAATCGGAAAACGAAGCCGAACGCGCCCTGACCATAGCGGCAAGACTTGGCAAAACACCCAGGCTCGCCATCCGGGTAAACCCCGATTTCGACCTTAAGGGGTCGGGTATGAAAATGGGCGGCGGGGCCAAGCCGTTTGGCATCGATGCCGAGCGTGTCGGACCTCTGGCGCGGCGCATCATTGCTGCGGGAGCTGAGTGGCGGGGGTTTCACATCTTTGCGGGCAGTCAAGCGCTCGATGCCGAAGCCATTGCCGACACGCAGGCTCAGACGCTCGAGCTGGCGGCACGGCTGGCGGAGGAGAGCGGCGAGCCGCTCCCCCACTGCAACCTCGGCGGCGGCTTTGGCATTCCCTATTTCCCCGGCGATGAACCACTCGATATTGAGCTCGTCGGCAACCGGCTTGGCGAAGCGCTGGCGAACTTGCCGGATGCGCTTTCCGGAACCAGATTCTGCATCGAACTTGGCCGATATCTCGTCGGCGAATCAGGGGTTTACCTGACACGCATTGTCGATCGCAAAGTCAGCCACGGCGATGTTTTCCTTGTCTGCGATGGCGGCCTTCACCACCAGCTCGCAGCCTCCGGCAATTTCGGGACGGTCGTGCGCCGCAACTATCCAGTAGCGATTGCAAGCCGCTTCGATGCGGAAGCGACGGAGGAAGCATCAGTGGTCGGCTGCCTGTGCACGCCGCTGGACCGGCTGGCTGACAAAGCCCTGTTTCCCAGGGCCGAGGTGGGTGATCTTGTGGCGATCTTCTGTGCGGGTGCCTATGGCGCCAGTGCCAGCCCGGCCGCATTTCTGGGCCAAGGGCCCGCAGCGGAAATTCTGATTTAACGGGCATTGCTCCGATTGTCCCCATTCGGGACGCGATCCAAAAAAGCCAAGCAATTCCGCGTTTGCCCGTCAAGGCTAACGCAATGTTCACCCTTTTTCGCGATAGCAGGCGGCAATTGCCAGACCTTTCATGCCGGGCGCGTGCCCGTCTCGATCCGGTCCGGCGCCAAAAGGATGACGCCTGATGCCGCTCAATCGCCTTTCCCGACTGCTCGCCGGCAGCGCCGTTGCAACGCTGGCGCTGGCTGGATGTGCCGGGACCAGTTCAGGGCCTCAGCTTCCGCCCGCGTCGTTCGTCGCGATGCAGGAAGGGCCGGGTGAGGAATATGTCATTGGGCCGCTGGATGAACTGACAGTCTTTGTCTGGCGCAATCCTGAGCTTGGCGCGAGCGTGCAGGTTCGCCCCGATGGTCGCATCACAACGCCGCTGATCACGGACATGCCGGCCGTTGGCAAGACGCCTTCGATGCTGGCCGAGGATATCAAGCTTCAGCTTTCGCAATATATCCAGGATCCGCTGGTCTCGGTGATCGTCAACAAGTTCGCGGGGACGTTCAGCCAGCAAGTGCGGGTCGTCGGCGCGACGGGCAAGCCCGCATCGTTGCCCTACCGCGCCAACATGACACTTCTCGACGCGATGATCGCGGTGGGCGGCCTCAACGAATATGCCGCTGGCAACAGGGCACGCCTGATCCGCTTCGACAAGGAACGCGGTGCGCAGCGTGAATTCGCGCTGCGGCTCGGCGATTTGCTGCGCAAGGGCGACAGCAAGGCCAACGTCATGCTCCAGCCGGGCGATGTGATCATCATCCCCGAAACGATGTTCTGAGCGTGAAGGCGGGGCAAACCAGACCATGAATTCGATCTACGACGAACTTCGCGCAGCCATCCATAGCGTCTGGAACCGGCGCTGGCTGGCACTGGGCGTCGCCTGGGTGGTCTGCCTGCTGGGCTGGCTGGTCGTGGCGATGATTCCCAACAGCTATGAGTCGAAAGCGCGGATTTTCGTCCAGCTCGACGATGCGCTGGCCGAGCAGATCGGCATTGGTCTGGGCGACCGCAAGCGCGACATCGACCGTGTGGAGCAGACGCTGACCAGTGCGGTGAATCTGGAAAAAGTCGTCCGCTCGACCCGGCTGGGCGATGACATCAAGAGCGCCAAGGATATGGAATCGGCCGTGCTCAGCCTGGCCAAGAACATCAAGGTCGTCAGCCAGAAGGACAACCTGTTCGAAATTACCGCCCTCGCGCGCAACTCTTCGCTGTCCGAGGCGCAGAATGCCAAGCTGGCGCAGGATATCGCCCAGAAGATGATCGACATCTTCCGCGAGGAAAACATGGGCGGCGGCCGCGGTGAGATGACCGAGACGCTGGACTTCATGAACCAGCAACTGGCCGACCGGCAGAAGGAACTGGAAGCCGCCGAAGCCCGGCGCTCGGCCTTCGAAGCGCAGCATCCCGAAATGATTCAGGGCGGCGCAGGCGCAATCCAGCGGCTCGAAACGGCGCGTTCTGAAATGCGCAACATCGATGGCGATCTGGCTGCTGCCCAGGCGGCACTTGCGGCAATCAACGGCCAGCTTGCCGGAACCCCGCAGACGATTTCCGTGGCAGGGTCCGCTGGCGGCGCACGCGGTGCACTGGCGCAGGCCACAACGGAGCTTTCTGGCATGCGCGCGCGCGGGCTCACGGAAAATCACCCCGATGTGATCGCGCTCAAGAACCAGATCGCGGCCTTGCGCACGCAGGTGCAGGGCGAAGGGGCGAATGTGGGCGGACAACCTAATCCCGCCTATTCCTCGCTTGCCTCGATCAAGGCCGAGCGTCAGGCCAATGTCCAGTCGCTGACTGTCCGGCGAGCGTCTTTGCAGTCGGAAATATCGGGCCTCATGTCGAACCAGCTCGGCAATCCGCAGCTTGCCGCAGAAGCCCAGCGGATTTCGCGCGATTATGACGTGCTCAAGCAGCAGTACGACAAGTTGCTGCAGGACCGCGAGCAGCTGCGCTTGCGCGGCCAGGTCGAAACCGAACGCAATTCGGTGAAATTCCAGGTGGTCGATCCGCCGACGACCCCGCGCGGGCCCGTCGCGCCCAATCGTCCGCTGCTGTTGTTCGGCGTGCTGATCGTCGGACTGGGTGCAGGCGTTGCGGCAGCGTTCGGTCTGGGTCAGCTGCGCTCGACATTCTCCACTGCCAGCAAGCTCGAGCAGGCGATTGGTCTGCCGGTGCTGGGCACAATTTCGGAAGTGCTGAACGAGGCGGGCCGCGATCTTCGCCGCCGTCGCCAGCGCCAGTTCATTGCCGGAACGGCGGCGCTGTGCGGAATTTTCGTCCTGCTTCTCGTCGTCGAGATGATCCAGGTCGGCATGGTGGCTTGAGGGATTAAAGCGATGACAGAGCACAGCAAATTCCCGCCGACGCCGGAAAGTTCGCCCGAAAATCCGGGCAAGGGCCATTCGTCGATCGAACGCGCGGTCGAGACGTTCGACTTGCACCAATTCCTGCCGCCTGATGTGCCCAGCCAGCTGCCCGCCGTATCGCCGCGCCTTGCCCGCCGGGCAAAGCGGATCGGCCTTGAGGAACTGGGCGCCGACACTGCCGGCCTTTCGGGTGTGCGTCCGGCAGAACCGCGCCTGACTGCGGAGGCACCGCAAGCGGCAGAGCCGCAAGTGATCGAAGGCGCTGCAACCCCTGTTGCCGTCTCGCCCCGCCGCAGCGAAGTGAAAGCCGCTGTCTTTACCGGCAAGCAGCATGTGATCGATCGTGATCGTCTGCGTGAGCAGGGCATGATTGTGCCTGAAGGGTCGGTTACCGGACTTCTTGAGGAGTTCCGCATCGTCAAGAGGCAGGTGCTGCTTCAGGCTGCGCAGCTGCGCGAGATGGACCGCGATGATCCGCGCGCCCAGCGCGTGCTGGTCTGCTCGCCGCTGCCAAACGAAGGCAAGACCTATTGCGCGGTCAATCTGGCGCTGTCGATGGCTGCGGAGAAAGAAAGCGAAGTCCTGCTGGTGGACGCCGATTTCGCCAAGCCTTCGGTGCTCACGGCCCTGGGCATGCCCGGCGGTCCCGGACTGATGGATGCGCTGGTCGATCCCAAGCTCAATGTGACCGAGCTTGTCCTGGGCACTGACGTGCCGGGGCTCTTCGTCCTGCCTGCCGGCAATGCGACGAATTCGGACAGCGAATACCTGAGCTCAGCGCGCACGGCCGACGTGCTTGCGCAGCTTACGGCAGGTGCGCCGCACCGCATGATCATTCTTGATTCGCCGCCCGCGCTGGCGGCATCACCGGCGGCGGAACTGGCGAAATATGTCGGACAGGCGGTCGTTGTCGCCCGCGCCGATCGCACGGGTCAGGGCGCCCTCGAAGATGCTCTCTCGCTGCTCGCCGGCTGCCCCAACATCCGTCTTTTGCTCAATGCCGCAACTTTTAGCCCGAGCGGACGCCGCTTCGGGACCTATTATGGTTACAAGGGATGACCAGCATGAGGTTTTCTTCCCACGCGCAAATGGCGCGAATCGGGGCAGGCCTTGCCGCCCTGGCTTGCGGCCTGCTGCCGCTCAATGCCCTTGCGCAAACACTCAGCTATGATGGCGGGGCGAGCGGCGCCAGCGATGGCGGCTCTGCTGACAGCAGTCCAGCCGGTGGCGGACAGGGCAATCGCCACAAGCGCGGCAGCCGCAGCGGCAGCTATATTGCGCCTTATATCGAAGCGCAGCAGGTAGTGTCGGCGGAACTGTCTCCCGGCAGCGAAGTGTTGACTTATTCGCAAGTTGCCGCGGGCGTCGATGCCACATTGAAAGGGCGCAACAGCGCCGCTTCGCTGTCGCTGCGCTATGAACGGCGGATCGGCTGGGGCAATGCCGACAGCGGCGATATGATCAGCGGCATCGCGCGCGGCTATGCCTCGATCATCCCGCAGACCCTTCAGATTGACGCCGGACTGTTGGCCGCGCGCACTCGCGTGGAAAACGGCGGCGCTGCCGTTCTCGGCCCGGTCGGGCAAGGCAGTGATGTATCCAGGCTCTATTCGGCCTACGCCGGGCCGACGCTCACCACTCAGCTCGGCGATGCGCGGGTCGATGCGCATTACCGTATCGGCTACACCAAGGTTGAGGCATCGGACGATCTCGTCACGGCAGCCGCCCAGCCGGCAGTCGATGTGTTCGACGAGAGCGTTGCGCACGATGCGGGCATTCACATCGCCACGCGGCCTGGCACGGTGCTGCCGGTCGGGATCGGCGCTGGTGCAGGCTATTACCGCGAGGATATATCCAATCTCGACCAGAAGGTGGAAGACCTCCACGCGCGGCTCGATGTAACGCTGCCGGTCTCGCAGGAGCTCGCACTGGTCGCCGGGGTCGGCTATGAGAATGTCGAGATTTCGTCGCGCGATGCCTTGCGCGATGGCAATGGCGATCCGGTTATCGAACACGGACGTTATGTCACTGACAGCAGTGCGCCGCGCCAGATTGCCTACAAGGCCGATGGCCTGATCTGGGATGCCGGCGTGCTGTGGCGGCCAAGCCGTCGCACGCAGCTGGAAGCCCACGTGGGTCGCCGCTACGGCACGACTAGCTATTACGGCAGCTTTTCCTATGCGCCGAGCGACCGTAGCTCGCTGAATATCGCAGTTTATGACTCTATCGCTGGCTTCGGCGGTCAGCTGAGCAACGCGCTGGCGAAGCTGCCGGCCGAATTCAGCGTCAACCGCAATGCGCTTTCGGGCGACATTTCAGGCTGTGTCGCCGCAGTCGCGCAAGGCACTTGCCTCAACAGCGCGCTGGGCTCGGTCAATTCGGCCACGTTCCGTGCCCGCGGAATTTCCGCCAGCTATAATCGCAAGTTCGGCCGCATGGCTGCCGGGATCGGCGCTGGCTATGATCGGCGCAAGTTCATTGCCGCGCCGGGTACCGTGCTTGCCGCCGCCAATGGCACGATCGACGAGAACATCTGGCTGGCCGCCTATCTCAGCGGCCAGATCGATCGCAATTCGTCTTATGCGATCAATGCCTATGCCAACTGGTTCCAAAGCGGAGCCAGCTTGAATGGCGACGCGACCGCATTGGGCGCAAGCCTCGCTTACTACCGCAACCTGACCGATCGCCTCGCGGCGACGGCGGCCGTGGGTATCGACGGGATCAGCCGGTCCGAGCCGCTGGAAGACCAGTGGTCGGCATCGGCCCTCGTTGGCCTGCGCTACAACTTCTGAGCCTGAAGGAAACAGGGACATGTTCGACGACTTCTACGGACTCAAGGGGCGCCCTTTCCAGCTTACGCCCGATCCGGCTTTCTATTTCGAGAGCCTGACGCACCGCAAGGCGCTGTCCTACCTCGGCTACGGCCTGGCGCAGGGCGAGGGCTTCGTGGTCATCACCGGCGAGGTTGGCTCGGGCAAGTCGACTCTTGTCGCGCACCTGATGTCGACGATCGATCCGGCAAGGTTGACCGCTGCCCAGGTCGTCACCAGCAAGCTGGACGGCGAAGAACTGGTCCACGTCGTCGCCCAGTCTTTCGGTCTCCTGATCGAAGGTCACGACAAGGCAACGGCTCTGGGTGCGATCGAAAGCTTCCTGCACGAGGAAGCGCGCGCGGGTCGCCGCTGCCTGCTGATTGTCGACGAATCGCAGAACCTGACCATTGGCGCGCTTGAAGAACTGCGCATGCTCTCGAACTTCCAGCTCGGTTCGCATCCCTTGCTGCAGACCCTGCTGCTCGGCCAACCCGAGTTCCGCGAGACGTTGCACGATCATCCCGAGCTTGAGCAGCTGCGCCAGCGCGTGATTGCCGCTCATCACCTCGAAGCGATGGAATCGACCGAAGTGCAGCCCTATATCGAGCACCGCATGCGCTGTGTCGGCTGGGACGGCAATCCGGCTTTCGACCAGCGCGTCTTTGCCGAAATCTACACCGCCTCGGGCGGCGTTCCGCGTCGGATCAACCAGATCGCCAATCGCCTGCTGCTGCTTGGCGCGGTCGACAAGCGGACGCGCATTGATGCGGCCATGCTGGGCCAGGTCCTGTCCGAGCTGACCGAGGATGGGACTCTCTCGCTCCACCGTAAGGTCAATGTCGCGCCGCCTGCCGCAGCGCAGCCTGCAAGCCCGGTCCCGGCACCGGCACCAGTGGCGCAGCCCGCCGAACAGCTGCAGGCCGCCGCTCGCAGTGACATTGCCGATGTCGCTGCCCTTGCGCGTATCGAAGGCGCGCTGGCCCAGCGCGATGCGCAGATCAGCGAATTGCAGCAGGCCGTGCTCGAGCTTGCCAACGCCAATGAAGCGGCGTCCGCTGCGCAGGAAGCGGGGCAATCTACTTCAGGCGGCATTGACCAGTCTCACCTCGCCGAATTCGCCCAGCGGCTCGAAGCGCTGGAAGGCCGCATGCTGGAGCAGGATCGCACGATCCGGCACACGCTGACCATGCTGATCGAGTGGATCGAAGCTGGCGACACCCAGCGCGTCGCCGCCTGATCTCGAACGGAGCAGCGCGCGCGTGGCATCCAGTCTTCCCACAAATGGTCTGTCCGTGGATGTCGAAGACTGGTTTCAGGTCGGCGCATTTGAATCCGTCATCGATCGCCGTGACTGGAGCGGTTTGGCTGATCGGGTCGAGGACAATTGCGCCGCAATCCTCGATCTGTTCGCCGAGGCCGACGTCACTGCGACCTTCTTCACGCTAGGTTGGGTTGCCGACCGCCATCCGGCACTGATGCAGCGCATTGTTGCGGCAGGGCATGAAGTGGCCAGCCACGGCTGGGATCACCAGCGCGTGTTCCGCATGGGCCGCGATGCTTTCGCGGCGGATCTGGAACGCAGCCGCAAGACTTTGGAAGATGCCGCCGGGGTGGACATCAGCGGCTATCGCGCGCCCAGTTTCTCGATCGATCAGCGCACACCCTGGGCCTATATGGTGCTGGCGGAGCAAGGCTTTGCCTACAGTTCCAGCGTCGCGCCGATTGCCCATGATCATTACGGCTGGCGCGACGCGCCGCGCTTTGCGTTCAAGCCGCTGCCCTGGTCCGATTTGCTCGAAATTCCGGTCACGACTGCGATGTTTGCCGGAAAGCGCATGGCGGCAGGGGGCGGGGGCTTCTTCCGCGTTTTGCCTTATGGTTTTTCGCGGTGGGCAATCCGGCAAGTGAACCAGCGTGAGGGCCGGCCGGCCATTTTCTATTTCCACCCTTGGGAAATCGATCCCCAGCAACCGCGTGTTGGCGCCGCGCCGCTGAAGTCCCGGCTGCGCCACTATACCAATCTTTCAGGCATGGCCGATAAATTGCGGCAGCTGATTTTCGACTTCCGCTGGGGCAGGATGGACGTTCTGGCTGCGCGCGAAGCCGCTCTCGCAGGCCCTCTTGCAGCATGAACGCGCCCTTCTCTCCCTCGCGCGCTGCCGTGCGCCTGACGCACGTTGATCAGCCTGACGAGTGCCGGCGGATCGAGGCATGGCTCGAAAGGCAGGGCGCCGCCACACCGTTTCACCGGCCCGCCTGGTTGCAGGCCGTGGCGCAGGGCACAGGCAATAGCGCGCTGGCATTGCTGGCAGAACGCCGCGGCGAAATCTGCGGCTATCTGCCGTTTACGGCAGTCCACTCCCCGATCTTCGGCGCCGTTCTCGCGTCAAGCGGCTTTGCCGTGGGTGGAGGCTTGATTGCTGCGAGCAAAGCGGAGTGCGATCTGCTTTTCGCTGCTGCCGAGGAATTGGCGGCGCGCCTGTCGATCCCGAGCATCGAGCTGCGCGGCGGCGATTTGCCGCAAGGCCGTCCGGGCTGGTCTACCCGCACCGACAGCCACTGCGGCTTTATCGCGCCGCTTGCCCCTGACGATGAAGCACAACTTCTCACGATTCCGCGCAAGCAGCGGGCCGAAGTTCGCAAGGGCCTTGAGCAGAACCTGACAGTCACGACGGGGAGCGCCGCTGCAGACCGCGCAGCGCACTATGCGGTTTATGCCGAAAGCGTGCGCAATCTGGGTACACCGGTTTTCCCGCGGGCATTGTTTGACGCGGTGCTCGACAGCTTTGGCGAGGATGCCGACATTCTCACGGTCTGGCACGCAGGCACGCCGGTCTCCAGCGTGCTTTCGCTTTATCATGCCGGGGCTGTTATGCCTTATTGGGGCGGCGGCGTCTGGACAGCGCGGCGCCTGCGGGCGAACGACCGCATGTACTATGAATTGATGCTCCACGCCCGGCGGCGAGGTTGCGAACGGTTTGATTTCGGCCGTTCGAAAACGGGCAGCGGCGCGCATGATTTCAAGCGCAACTGGGGCTTCGAGCCCGTGCCATTGTCCTATGCCAGCTGGACGGCAAACGGACAGGACAAGCGCGACGCGGACCCGACCAGCACCCGGCACGCGCTGCAGATCGCCGTGTGGAAGCGCCTGCCCCTGGGACTGGCCAACCGGATAGGTCCGCTCATCGCGAGAGGACTGGGCTGATGAGCGAAGTCCTGTTCCTTTCCCACCGCATTCCGTTTCCGCCCGATCGCGGTGACAAGATTCGCTCGCACCATGTGCTCAAGCGGCTTTCGCGCCTCGCTCCGGTTCATGTCGCCACATTTGCTGACGACGACCTCGACATGAGCGAGGAAGTGGAACTGGCCGTCCTGGCGCGCAGCTATAAATTGATACGCCGAACCAAACCGCTCGTCCTTGCGGGCATGCAGGCTCTGGCGTCCGGCAAACCCGTAAGCCTCACCGCATTCCACGATCCGCAACTCGCGGAATATGTCGAATGGGCGCTGGCAACCTATCCGATTACTTCGATCTATGTTTTCTCGGGCCAGATGGGCCAATACATTCCGGACAGTTTCACGGGCCGAGTCCTGGTCGATTTCGTCGACGTCGATTCAGCCAAGTTCGAGGCATATGCCACCAAGCGATCTGTCCTGATGCGATGGATCGACGCGCGCGAGGCACGACTTTTGCGCGATGAAGAGGCGCGTATAGCCTCGCGCGCCAGTGCCAGCCTGTTAATTTCCGATGCTGAGCGAGAGCTGTTCCGCTCCCGGCTGCCGCAGGGCATGCGCGACTCTGTCAGAGTCCACACTCTGAAGAACGGCATCGACAGCAGTTTTTTCGATCCGGTCGAAGTGTCCAGCCAACAAGAGATTCTGGATTTCCCTTACCCGCGACTGATTTTCACCGGGCAGATGGATTATCGACCCAATATCGACGCTGCCTTGCGCGTGACGGACTCGATCCTGCCAGCCATCCGCGAAAAGTTTCCCGACGCGAGTTTTCATATTGTCGGCAGGAATCCACCTTCGCAGTTGCTGGCGCGGAACAAGGTCGGCGGCTGCCATGTCTGGGGGCGGGTGCCCGATATACGTACCTGGCTGAAGGGCGCCGATGCGGCGCTGGTCCCGCTGGACATCGCGCGCGGGGTGCAGAACAAGGTGCTTGAGGCCATGGCCATGTCCTTGCCAGTGGTTCTCACAACAGGCGCAGCTACGGGTATTGAAGCAGTCGCTGGCCAGCACTTCATCATCGCTGACAGTGACGCAGAGCTGGCGCAGGCGATGATCGACTTGCTCGGCGACCCCAGGGAGGGGCGCATAGTTGGTTTGGCCGCGCGGCGTTTCGTTTGCGAACAGATGAGCTGGCAATCCGCACTCGGGCCTCTGGCCAAGTTGCCGGGCTGGGCCGCCCGGATGTTGCAAGATGCCGCCTGAGCCACTCGCGGTTTGGCGCGGGGCGCCACAGGCAGATCTCGAATTCGTGACGACCCGCTTGCCCGCCGACTGGAAGTGGCCACTCGTGCGGCTGGCGGCAGTGTGGCTGGGATTGATTGCCCTGCTGCATGGCGACTGGGCCGACATGTTCGAACAGTGGTGGGACATCTCGACCTATAACCACATATTGCTGATCCCGCCGATCATCGTCTGGCTGGTGCAACAGCGGGCAGCGGGCCTCGCCCGTCTGAAACCCGAAGTCTGGTGGCCGGGTCTTCTATTTGTGGCAGGAGCATCAGCGATCTGGCTGCTTGGCGCGCTGGCTGGAGTATCGCTGGTGCGGCAGCTTGGTGCCGTGGCGCTGCTGGTGGCTTGCGTGCCTGCCCTGCTTGGTCCCCGGGTGACATCAGGCCTGCTGTTTCCGCTCGGCTACATGTTCTTTCTCGTGCCGGCCGGCGAAGAACTGGTGCCTACGATGCAGATGCTGACGGCGGCGATGACAGTGAGCCTCGTCCATCTCAGTGGGATTCCGGCCAAGATTGACGGCGTGTTCATTGATACGCCTGTCGGCCTGTTTGAAGTGGCCGAGGCCTGCTCAGGCGTCATGTTTCTGATTGCCATGCTGGCGTTTGCCGTGCTTGCCGCGCATGTCTGCTTTCGCAGCTGGCGGCGGCGGACCGTGTTTCTGCTTTTCGCCATGACTGTGCCAATACTGGCCAATGGCGTTCGCGCCTGGGCGACGGTCTTCGTCGCGCAGCATGTCGGGATTGAGCGGGCGGCGGGGTTCGATCACATCTTCTACGGCTGGATTTTTTTCGGCCTTGTGATTGCCGCGACGATGGCGGCGGCCTGGCGCTTTTTTGACCGTCCGGCAGGTGATCCGCTGATCGACGTAGACGGTATTCTCGCCTCGCCGTTGCTGGGCAAGTTCTCCGCATGGGGAACTTCCGGCGCACGCGCTCTGATCGGGATCGCTGCCATCGTGGCGCTATCGCTGGGCTGGGCCACGACAGCAGAGCGACTTTCCGCCCCGATGCCGCGACAGATTTACCTGCCGCAAGTTCCAGGTTGGACTCGCAGCCACTATGCGCCCAATGCCTGGTGGGAGCCGCGCGCCACCGGTGCCGCGCATCGTCTCCTGGGCCGTTATACCGATGCCACTGGCAGGCACGTCGACGTATTTCTCGCGCTCTATGCGGCGCAAGGCAAAGGCCGCCGCGCCTCCACCTTCGGAGAAGGGGCGCTGCCATCAGGCAGTGCATGGGCATGGCTCAAGCCGGGGCCGGCGGCGGGCGAGGGCAAGGCGGAGTGGCTGCTCGGTCCCAAGCGGGTCGAGCGGATGGCTGTCACATGGTATCGCACCGGTGAATTGCTGACCGGAAGTGCATCGCGCCTGAGTCTTGCCAACACGCGCGACCGGTTGCTGCTCCGCGCCCGCCCGACGACGATGCTCATCATCTCGGCGGAGCAGGGAGGGCAGGGCCATCCGGGCGGGCAATCCGCCAGCGAGGCCATTGCCGCCTTCCGTCGATCCGCAGGTCCGCTGGACTCGTGGATGGACCACATCGCGCAAGCCCGCTAGTCGCCACCCTGACATGTGCGGAATTGCCGGTATCTTTCATTTGACGACGCCCAAGCCGGTTGATCCGGCGCGGGTGGAACGCATGTGTGACGCGATTGCCCATCGCGGGCCCGACGGGGCTGGCGTGTGGACCGCGCCCGGCATTGGTCTGGGCCATCGCCGCCTGTCGATCATCGATCTGGCCGGATCTGCCCAACCAATGGCATCAAGCGATGGCCGCACCATGCTGGTGTTCAACGGCGAGATCTACAACTACCGCGAGTTGCGCGCGGAATTGAGCGCATTCGGCGCCGAGTTCCACACTGACGGCGACAGCGAAGTGATCATCGCCGCCTGGCAACGCTGGGGCCCGGACTGCGTGACGCGGTTGCATGGCATGTTTGCCTTTGCCATCTACGACCTTGAGCGCCGCTCGCTGTTCCTTGCGCGTGACCGGCTGGGCGTCAAACCGCTGTTCTATTCGCGCCTCAGCGACGGCAGCCTGATTTTCGCCTCTGAACTAAAGGCTTTGGCGGCTCATCCCTTGCTGCGCCGCGACATCGACCCGCTTGCCGTCGAAGACTATCTCGCCTGGGGCTACGTGCCCGACAGTCGCTCAATCCTGAAAGGCGTTGAAAAGCTGGCTGCCGGGCACTCCTTGCTGCTGCGCCACGACACGCCGATGTCCGCCCCGCAATGCTGGTGGGGCCTCTCCTTTGCCGAGCGCAGGCGGGGCAGCGCCGCGGATCTTGAAGCCGAGTTGCTGCACTTGCTGGAGCAGGCAGTGACATCGCGGATGGTTGCCGACGTTCCGCTGGGAGCATTCCTTTCCGGCGGGGTCGACAGCTCGAGCGTGGTTGCGCTGATGGCCAAGGCGAGCACAAGCCCCGTCAAGACCTGTTCGATCGGCTTCGATGAAGCGGGCCTCGACGAGAGCAATTATGCGACTGCCGTGGCCACGCGTTACGCCACTGATCATCGCAGCCGGATGGTGGGGTCGGGCGATTTCGAGCACATCGATCACCTGGCGTGGATGTTCGACGAACCGTTTGCCGATGCATCCGCCCTTCCTACATGGCGCGTATGCCAGCTTGCGCGCGAGAACGTGACAGTCGCCTTGTCGGGCGACGGTGCGGATGAGGCACTGGCTGGCTATCGCCGCCATGTCTTCCTGCACAACGAGAACCGGGTGCGAGGCCTCGTTCCGGCGGGGCTGCGCAAGCCGGTGTTTGGTGCACTGGGCGCAATCTATCCCAAAGCCGATTGGGCTCCCCAGAAATTCCGCGCCAAAACAACGCTGCTGGCGCTCGCGGCAGACAGTGACGAGGCTTACGCCAATGCCCTCAGCGTTACCGCGCCGGGGATACGCGAAGCCCTGTACACGGACGAGTTCCGGCGCCTTCGCGGCAGTTACCGCGCCGAGCAGACGCTGTTTGATGTAATGGCCAGGGCGCCTGCGCGTTCAGGGCTGGACCGCGCGCAATATGCCGATCTCAAATTCTGGCTGCCGGGCGATATCCTGACCAAAGTTGACCGCACCAGCATGGCCGTCGGCCTTGAGGCGCGCGAGCCGTTGCTGGATCACCGGCTGATCGAATTTGCTGCAAGTCTGCCCGAATCAATGCGCATAAGGGGCGGGCAGGGCAAATGGCTGCTCAAGAGCGCGATGCGCAAGTTCCTGCCCGATGATATTCTTTTCCGACCCAAACAGGGCTTTGTGACACCCATCGCCGCCTGGCTGCGCGGACCGCTGGCAGGCGAGGCGCGCGGGATCGCCCACAGTTCGACGCTGGGCAGGCTGGGGTGGTTCGATCCCAAGACTCTCGGTGCCATTGCCGAAGAGCATATTTCCGGGCGGCGCGATGCATCGCGGCTGCTGTGGCAAATGATCATGCTAGACAAGTCCCTGACGCGACTCGGTATTTCCGCTTAACGCCGAGCTTTGCGGCGGTGATGCGACGGGGCAATTCCGGGTCGATCTGGCCCGCATAAGTGATAGGTGCTACCCCCTGCTGTGAAGCAACTGTGCCACTTCGCAACAGCATCGTCGGCGTCTGCCCAAAAACCCCTGTTTATGAATCTTTTGCGCCACAGCGGCACGCAAACCGGCACCCGTTTCGGAAAAAACCTTTGCAAAAGTTGATTTTAGGAGCGAAGTTTCAAGTCCGGCCAGTTTCCGAAGCGAACAGGCTCACTGGCGGGTCGCACGATAGGGGGTTACATGGATCGGCATGCGTACGATCATGACGGACGAGAACTGAACAGTTCGACCGGCGACGGGACATCGCTCGGGATGGACTTCTCTGATGCCGGTTTATTGGCGGAATCGGAACAGCGCCTCGCACTTCCCGAGCGGCTGTTTGCACTCGACGAGCTCGATGTCTTGTATGACTGTCAGCACCGCGCGCTGTGGACATTCATGCGTCCAGTCGGGCGTCCGAGTTTCACGCCCCCCATGCTCAACGATTTTCGCAACTGGCAAAATCTGATTTCATCCAGCTTCGGACCGGGACGGACACCGCTCGAATATCTGGTTCTGGGCAGCCGATCGCCAGGTGTGTTCTGTTTTGGCGGCGACCTTGCGCTGTTTTCCGAGTTGATCCGCTCGGGCAATCGTGACGGGCTTGTCTCTTATGGACGGCAATGCGTGGAAATCCTCCACCGCAATATTCATTCGCTTGATCTGCCCATGCTGACGATTGGTCTGGTCCAGGGCAAGGCACTGGGTGGCGGCTTTGAAGCTCTGCTGTCGTTCGATTTCATCATCGCCGAGCGGGGATCGTCTTTCGGATTGCCCGAAGTCATGTTCGGTCTGTTTCCGGGCATGGGCGCGCATCCGCTGCTCTCGCGCAAGGTAGGGACAGCGATAGCCGATCGCATGATCCTTTCAGGCGAAACCTATTCGGCCGAAGACATGTATGAACTTGGCCTGGTCCAAGAATTGGCAGCCCCGGGGGAAGGCATCGCGGCAGTCCGCGGCTTCATGGAGAAGTCCAGTCGCCGCCACTCGGGACTGGTTGCCGCGCGCAAGGCCATGCGCGTAAGCGCGCCGGTGGAACTCGCCGAATTCTACGCAATCGTCGAACTTTGGGCTGACGCCGCGCTTGGCTTGAGCGAAAAGGACCTCAAGCTGATGCAACGCTTGGTCTCAGCACAGGATAAGCTCGCCCTTGCGAGCTGATCCTGGCTGAAGGTGCCTAAGCTGATTCGACCATCACCACTTCGGCATCGTCAAGCGCTTCGACCGAAATGGCCGCTTCGCCAGTGATGGCCACGCCGTCGCGCGGCTGCGCTTCGACCCCGTTGACTTTGAGCCGGCCGGTAGCCGCCACGAGATAATAGTGTCGCCCCGGTTCAGCGGCATATTCTATGGTGTTACCTGCGGTCAGGCCAGCAGCTAGCACCCGGGCATCGGCGCGCAGGGGCAGGGCAGCGTCACCTTCGGGATCGCCGCTGGCCAGGATTTCCCATCGGCCCGCCCTGGTTCCGCGCGGGAATTCGCGCTGGCCCCAGCTTGGCGCCTCGCCTTGCCGGTCCGGCAGTATCCAGATCTGGAACAGCGTGGTCGGCTCGTCTTCGCGGTTATGCTCGGCATGGACTATGCCCGTTCCCGCGCTCATCACTTGCACATCGCCTGCGCCGGTGCGGCCTTCGTTGCCCAGGCTGTCGCGATGGGTGATCGCGCCGGTGCGGACGAAAGTGACGATTTCCATGTCATTGTGCGGATGCGGCGGAAATCCCGCTCCGGCTGCGATGGTGTCATCGTTCCACACCCGCAGCGCGCCCCACTGCATGCGATCGCGGTCAACGTAACTCGCGAAACTGAAATGGTGGTGCGCATCGAGCCAGCCGTGGTCAGCATGGCCAAGGCTGCCAAAGGGTCGCACTTCGATCATAGGGAATTCCAACCTCGGCGGGGTGTTATCGCCGGAATGGTGGGAAGGTGGGGGCGCCGCTCCGAATTACAAGAGATCGGTCAGCCAGCCAGCTCAACCCGACTCTTCGCAGCGTACGCGATAGCTCCGTCCGCCCCGCTGCAGTGTTCCCGTCATCACCGAGCCGCGACCGCGCGCCTTGACGACGACTTCTTCGCGTTCGGCATTCGGATCGACCAGAATGACGCGCAGCTCATTGCCATCGATCCACCACTGTGCCTTGTCTGTCGGCACGGCGACCCCGTCTTCAGTGAGATTCGCCTCGACCAGCCCGGCACCTGCGGCATGGCTGAAGACCAGATTGACCGCAATGGGCTTGGCGCCGCCAGTCTGACAGAAAAATCCGCCTGTGGCGTAGGCGGGCGTAGCTGCGCAAAACAGCAGCGGCAGTGCAAAGGCGGCTATCCTCACGAACCGTTCCTCCGGGTGTGGAAGCAAAGTGGTTGGGTAATCTAGTCTTCGCCGTGGCCGAGCGCCATATAGTCTTCGCTCTGCATCTCCTTGAGACGACTGACAGTCCGCTCGAACTCGAAACGGCCGCTCTCGTTGCCATTGGCGCCGGTTTCATAGAGCGATTCGGGTTCGGCTGCTGCAGTGGCAAACAGCTTGACCTTGTTTTCATAGAGCGCGTCAATCAGCGTTACGAAGCGCGCTGCCTCATTGCGATTGTCAGGCCCCAAATGCGGAATTCCGACGAGGATGACGGTATGAAAGGCGCGCGCCACGGCAAGGTAATCGGCAGCGCCGCGCGCTTCGCCGCAAAGCTTCTTGAAACTGAACACCGCCACGCCCTTGAGGCACTTGGGAACGTGCAGCTTGCGCCCGCCGCCCAGGTCCATGTCGACCGACGGAACATGCTCATAATCTTCGGGCGAATAGTCGGTGAGGCGGAAAAACGCCTCGCGGACCTGCGCGGTTGCTTCCTCGCCAAGCGGGCTGTGCCATGTCTCCAGTCCGGCAAGGCGCTGCATGCGGTAGTCGGTCGGGCCATTAAGCGCCATGACGTCGAGCTCGCTCTCGATCAAGGCGATGAACGGGAGGAAGTGCTCGCGGTTGAGGCCGTCCTTGTAGAGTTCCGAAGGAGCGCGGTTCGAGGTTGTGACGATGGTGACCCCGTGATCGACGATCAGTGCGGTGAACAACCGGCTCATGATCATGGCATCGGCAGAATTGTTGACCACCATTTCGTCGAAAGCCAGGCAGCGCAGTTCTTCACCGAATGACGCGGCAACCGGGGCAATGGGATCGCCGACTTCCTTCTTGCGCTCTTCGCGCAGGCGATCGTGCACTTCGAGCATGAATTCATGGAAATGGACCCGGCGCTTGCGCCGGATAGCAAGAGATTCGTGGAACAGGTCCATCAGCATCGACTTGCCGCGCCCGACGCCGCCCCACAAATAGAGACCGCGCGGACCGGGAGCCTTGCGCTTCAGCATCCGGCCGAGAAGGGTGCGGGAAGACGAAGTCGCCTCGAGCGCCCGCCGCAGCGCGTCAAGCCGTTCGACTGCCGCCGCCTGCTGAGGGTCAGGTTTCAGTTCGCCGCTAGCGACCAGCGATTCGTAACGATTGATCACGATCCGGTGCGCTTGCGGATCGTGCCGGCGTAGGATGCCACCAATGTGTCATCCTGCATCAGCAATCCGCGCAGGAAGCAAAGCCGCCCCGTTTCGCGCAAGACTTCAACCACTGCGTCGAGCGGGGAGTTGGGATGGGCACGCGCGATGAATTGCGCGGAAAGATCGACAGTCGAGGCTCCGGCTGCCTCGCCATTGCAGACCATGTGGTAGGTGGAAAACAGCGTCACATCCATCAGGCCGAGCATGAGAGCCCCATGAATGGCATTGCTGGCGTTGAGGTGGTGGGGCTTGGGGAAAATCCGGCTCCGCGCGCTCTTTTCGGACTCGACGCGGATCAGCAGCGGGGCGAGAACCGTTTCGTTATAGAAAGCCTCGTCATTCAGCCGCCAACGATGCCAGCCCGGATGTTCCGGGTCTGGGTAGCAAGTGAAATTCTTGGTCTTCTGGGTCACGCGCAGGCGATCACAGTCCGGCTTTACCCGCCTCAAACATGCCGTTCGGCCTGCATTTTCTTGATTTCGGCAATCGCGCGCGCGGGGCTGAGGCCTTTGGGGCAGACATTGGCGCAGTTCATGATCGTGTGGCAGCGATAGAGACGGAATGGATCTTCCAGCTCATCGAGCCGCTCGCCGGTCATCTCGTCACGGCTGTCGGCAAGCCAGCGATAGGCTTGGAGCAGAATTGCCGGACCAAGGAACTTGTCCGAATTCCACCAATAGCTGGGGCACGAGGTCGAGCAGCAGGCGCACAGGATGCACTCGTAAAGCCCGTCGAGCTTTTCGCGCTGTTGGGGCGACTGCAGCCGTTCCTTGCCCGAAGGCGTCGTGCTGACAGTCTGCAGCCAAGGCCGGATCGAGGCATATTGCGCGTAGAAATGAGTGAAATCGGGGACCAGGTCCTTGATCACTTCCATGTGCGGCAGCGGGGTGATGCGGATGTCGCCCTTCAGGTCCTCGATCGCGGTTGTGCAGGCGAGGCCATTGCGGCCGTTGATGTTCATCGAGCAGGAACCGCAAATGCCTTCGCGGCACGAACGGCGGAAAGTCAGGCTGGGATCGGCTTCGGACTTGATCTTGATCAGCGCGTCGAGAACCATCGGGCCGGTCTGATCGAGATCGAGCTCGTAGGTGTCGTAACGCGGGTTCTCGCCGCTGTCGGGATCATAGCGATAGACAGTGAACTTCTTAGGACGCTTGGCGCCCTCGGCCCTGAAATGGCGGCCCTTGCCGTTGATCTTGCTGTTCGCGGGAAGAGTGAAGGTCGCCATGTTGCCTTGTCCGTCAGTCTGCAGTCCGGCCACCCTCTAACGATTCGGCGCGCTGGGGCAAGGGGGGCATATCGACGACTTGCTGGGAATGACATTGCTGTCCCTCACTGGATGGATTCATTCAGCGATCGTGCAAGGCCTTTTGTCGAAGGCACCAGCAGCGGCATCGCCGTTTCCGGCCGGGACGAAATTCTGTAAGTCGCAGGTTTGCGTGGAGATTGCATTACATGAGCGAAGCCCTGATCCGCCCTGAAACCCTTGCCTATCTCGATGCAGTCGCCGCGCAGGGTCGGCCCCCGATGAATGACCAGACCGTGGCGATGATCCGGCAGCTTCCGCCCGAAGTTATCGACGGCATGCTGCAGACGTTCGAGCTGCCAGTGGGGGAACTGGCCGAAATTCGCGATGTGGTCATGCCAGGGCCGGGCGGTGAGATCGCCCTGAAGCTGTTCGATGCACGTGCGCAGCGAGGTGCCTCACCGGTCGTCGTCTTCTATCACGGCGGCGGTTTTGCCATCGGATCGATCGGCACCCATGCCCCGCTTGCCGCAGAGATCGCCCGCCAGCTCGATTTGCCTGTCATCTCCGTGGAATACCGGCTCGCGCCGGAGCACAAATGGCCCGCCGCGCCCGACGATGCAGAAGCCGCGGCACGGTGGATCGCGGAAAACGGCGCATCATTCGGCCGTGAATTTACGGGCCTCATGCTTTGCGGCGACAGCGCCGGCGGTGCCCTCACACTGATTACCGCCCTGGCCTTACGGGATCGGCAGGCAGCGCTGCCGGTCATGCTGCAACTAGCCATTTATCCGGTGACTGACCGCTCGGTGCCCTATCCCTCGGCGAGTGATTATGGGGATGGCTTTGGCCTCAATTCCGCGGAAATCAGCTATTTCGACGAAGTCTATGCGTCCGACAAGGATCACTGGAGGGCCTCGCCGCTGCTTGCCGAGCTATCTGGCCTGCCGCCACTGCTTCTCGCGACAGCCGGCCTTGATCCGCTGCGCGACGAAGGGCGCGCATTTGCTGCCAAGGCGGCGCTGGCCGGTGTTGATACGATCTACCGCGAGTATGGCGGCACGATACACGGCTGCTTCACTTACAGGCGAGCGATGCCTTCGGCGCAAAGTGACCTTGTCGGCCTGCTGGGCCTGGCCCGGCAGTTGCTGGGCGCCAACTGACGGCGGATCAGCGGCTGCGCCGTTCTTTCAGGGCGCGGATCGGCTGAGCGGCGCGATCGGGGAGTGCGCCAGAATTGTCGTTGAGCGGAAACAGATTCGGCTGATCGGGATCGTCGACCGGCAACTGCATGTCGACCAGCAGACCTTCGATTTCGCGGCGGGCGCAGGCCTTCACTTTGGCCAGCTTGGGTATGCGTTTCAGATCGATGTGCGTGAGGCCGAACAGAAACAGCTCGCGGTAGGCCACGCGTTCGCCAAGGCCATTGCCAATGCGGAAACCCGCCTTGCGAGCGATTTTGAGCAGTGCCTGCCGCGCGGCTGCCTCGTTATGGCTGCCGGTCTGGCGGCCGCGATTGGGCATCACCACCCAGTCGGGAATCTTCAGCTTCATCGCCTGCTTTTGCGCGAGCAACGCTTGCACCAGACGGGCAAAATGGCCGAGCCGGAGCATCTTGCGTGAGTGGGCATCAAACTGGCCAAGCACATCGAGATCCGCGAAAGAACAGCTCAGCGGCGTTACGATTGTGTCGGCCATGGCAATGGCGCGGCGCATGACCGGCGTGTCGCTGCCGGCAGCATCGATGATTATGAACTCGCAGTCAGAGCCGATGCGGGCAATTTCCTGGCTGAGATAGGCGCCGCTTTGCTGGGCGAGGGCAGTATGGCGCGGCATCGGAAGCCAGGTCTTGAGAAGACGGCAGGTGGCCTCGCGATTGGTCAAAGCGCGCGACAGCGTGGCCTGCGCGTAATCGAGGTCGATGCAGGCGACTTTCATGCCGGCATCTGCCAGCGCAATGGCCGTATGAAAGGCGAGGGTGCTTTTGCCGACGCCGCCCTTCAGGTTGGCAAACACAATCAGATGGCCGTTCTGCCTCGGCCGTGAGGCGACATCGGCAACCACGATCGAGGGATGTTCACCGCCCAGGTCCCAGACCGGGCTTTCCGGCTTGCCGGGCGAGCCAGCGCCAGGCTTGGTGCCTCGCTGGAACTTCTCTTCAACCCGCATGTCTGCATCCCCCACATCCGCTTGTGCACACGCGGTGGACAAGCGGATGTGGAGACTATTGCGCAATTGTGGAAAAGATCAATTAATTTGACGCTGCACCTGACCAGTGCTTTCGGCCAATCCGCCGACACATTCCCAGCCAAATGGATGAGTGCTGCGGACGGGCCAGTGCGACATTGTCGTCCCGGCCCACCTCGCATCAGCAATCAGCCGAAAGTGCGCTGCCACCAACCTTTGCGTGGTGGCCCGTTTTCTTCCAATTCATCTCGGTGGACAGCCTCAGCGGCCTTTACGTCAGCAGGTTCGGCGTCAGTTGTCGCCTCTTCCGGAATTGCCGCGGCTTCCGGAACGGCAGGCTGGGAGGCCACGGGCTCCGCATCGACAGGCGCATCCGCCTTCTTGCGGCGCGAACGTGCTGGTTTTGCCGGGGCAGGCTCCGCGCTCGCGGGTGCGTCTGCTTCCGCGGCAGGAGCGCTGTCTGCGGGTGCCTGTGTCACCGCCTCGGCTGCGTCGTCCTTGGCCGCGCCAGCCTTGCGGCGAGTGCGCTTGGGCTTGGCCGCAGATTCGGCGCCGGCATCGCTTGCAGCACGGGCTTCCACCGGGGGACTTGCCACTTCCTCGACTGCCACTTCTTCCGTCGCTGCGGGCGCCTTGCGGCGGCTGCGCTTTTTCGGAGCGGGTTCGGAAGGAGCTTCGACTTCGGAGGGGATTTCTGCCGCACTTTCCGCCTCTGCCTCTAGCGGTTCAGCATCGGCGTGGCCGTCATCGCTGCCTTCATCCTGCAGCTGCCCGTTGTCACCTTCAGTGCCTTCGCCGCCTTCGCTTCGGCCCCGGCCACCACGCCGGCGGCGACCACGGCGGCGGCGCTTGCGCGGGCCTTCGCCGTCTTCGCCGGCATCATCGCCGCGCGGGGCGCGCTCGTCACCTTCGCTGCGATCTTCGTCCGCGTCAGCGTCGCCTTCGCCTGCATCGCTCGGCTCGCGAGCTTCGCGCGGCTCGCGCTCGTCGCGGCGGCCACGGCCACCTCGGCGGCGGCCGCGCCGACCGCGCGATCCGTCGCCGTCCTCGCGGCTGCGGCGGTCTTCGGCTGTTTCCTCGTCCTCGTCGTCGATTTCGTCCTCGATCTCGGGTTCATCACCGTCATCCTCGAGCACGATTGGGCCGAAACGGGGGACGAAATCATTGCGCGGGCCGGAAGAGGCGACGCGCATCTTGGCGCCCTCGTTCTCGCCCTCGGGAATGACTTCGACCTGGACGCCATAAAGCGATTCGATTTCCGCCAGATCGCCGCGCTTGTGGTTAAGCAGGTAGATTGCAGCTTCCTGGCTGGCGCATAGCGTGATCGTGCTGCCTTTGCCGCGTGCTGCTTCATCCTCGATCAGCCGCAGCGCGGATAGCGCCGATGAACTGGCAGTGCGGACGAGGCCAGTGCCGTCACAGTGCGGGCAGGTGCGTGTGGTCGCCTCAAGCACGCCGGTGCGCAGGCGCTGGCGGCTCATTTCCATCAGACCGAAGCCTGAAATGCGGCCAACCTGGATGCGGGCGCGATCGTTCTTCAGCGCCTCCTTCATCGCTTTCTCGACCTTACGGATGTTGGACGAGTATTCCATGTCGATGAAGTCGATCACCACGAGGCCCGCCATGTCGCGCAGGCGCAGCTGGCGGGCGATTTCCCGCGCGGCTTCAAGATTGGTGTTGAGCGCAGTCGCCTCGATCCCGTATTCCTTGGTCGAACGGCCCGAGTTGATGTCGATCGAGACCAGTGCCTCGGTCGGGTTGATGACGATGTAGCCGCCTGACTTCAGCTGCACGAACGGATCGTACATCGCAGTGAGCTGATCTTCCGCGCCGTGGCGCTGGAACAGCGGGACCGGATCGGAATAGGCCTTCACCCGCTTGACGTGGCTGGGCATCAGCAGCTTCATGAAATCGCGCGCGGCGCGGTAACCCGCTTCGCCCTCGACGACGACGTCTTCGATTTCCTTGTTGTAGATGTCGCGGATCGCGCGCTTGATCAGGTCGCTGTCCGAATGGATCAGCGCCGGGGCAGAGCTGCCCAGCGTGGTTTCGCGAATCTCGTCCCAAAGCCGCGCCAAATAGTCGAAATCGCGCTTGATTTCAGTCTTGGTGCGCTGGAGCCCGGCAGTACGGACGATGCAGCCCATGGTGCGGGGCAGGTTGAGCTCGGCAATGATGCCTTTCAGCCGCTTGCGATCGCTGGCCGAATTGATCTTGCGGCTGATGCCGCCGCCGTGGCTCGAATTGGGCATGAGCACGCAATAGCGGCCCGCGAGGCTGAGATAAGAGGTAAGCGCCGCGCCCTTGTTGCCGCGTTCTTCCTTGACCACCTGGACCAGCAGCACCTGGCGCCGATGAATGACGTCCTGGATCTTGTAGCGGCGGCGCAGCGCCATGCGCTTGGCGCGCAGTTCGTCAGCTTCCTTCGAGCGGCTGCGACCACCCTGGCGGCGGCGGCCGCGGCGCTGGCTGCGCTCCTCGCCATCATCGCCTTCTTCGTTGGCGGAGTCCTCATCGCCATCATCATCGTCGTGGCCATCGCCGTCGTCCTGGTCGTCATCCTGGACCTGGCCGCCTTCGATCGTCGCGACATGGCCGCGATCGCCCCCATCGACTTCCATGACGCCGTCAGGGCCTTCGCCCATTTCGCCGCCATCGTCATCGCCCATCCGGTCGAGCGCGCTTTCGCCGTAATCGTCGATATCTTCGGCGGCCCTGAGCGCGGCTTCCTCTTCGGCATGCGCGGCTTCTTCGGCCAGGAGCCGGTCGCGATCGTCCTTCGGGATCTGATAATAATCGGGGTGGATTTCGCTGAAGGCGAGAAAGCCGTGGCGATTGCCGCCGAAGTCGACAAAAGCCGCCTGCAGCGAAGGCTCTACCCGAGTTACTTTGGCGAGATAGATATTGCCCTTGATCTGCTTGTGTTCGGCAGATTCAAAGTCAAATTCCTCAATACGGTTGCCCTTGAGCACCGCCACCCGGGTTTCTTCCGGGTGGCGCGCATCGATCAGCATGCGCGTGGTCATCATTTATTCTCCAAGCGCGCCGTCGCACTGGCGGGCCTGACCTTGTTCCAAAGTTTTGGGGTCCGGCGGCCAGGACGGCGCGATAATGTGCCATGAGGCTGCGCGAACGCGCGAAAGCAGAAGCTTCCGGCGGGCGGGCAGCAGCAAGCGGGGAAAGCAGGCCGAATATGGCCTGCGGTTTGGGTTTCGTGTCTGCAGCAATGAGAATGCGCGGCGAAATCGTGCGCGCAGGAAGCCCTGCTTGGTCTGCCGAGGCCCTGGCGGGCAGCGGCTGACTAAGGGGCTTGCGTTCTCTCATTTATGCATCAACCTGTTTGATTCCGGCAACAATTTCCGGAGTTTGCCTGTGGCGATCGCGCCGATCCGGCCGTATCGCGGGCCCGGTCGGTTAACGCACAATGGTTAACGGCGAGCGGATGCGCAGGCGGATCGGAGCAAGCCTGCCCCGGCGGCGGTTGAGTTAGCACCGGTTGTCTGGGCGGGCAAGTTTATTGCACGCGTTCGGTGTGGATCAAGTCGGTGCAGACGTTGCCGCTTGCGCAAAGCGGTCCTATCGACTTGCAGCACATGCGCCGCTTCGTTCCGCTCCTGCTCATCCTGTTCGCACCGCTGGTGGTTTTTGCCGCCATGATCGCTGCCGACAGGCTGTTCGGTGCGCCGGGGAGGGGGCACAATTATGTCGTCCGGCTCACCATGCCGCCCGTCGCGGGGGAAGTCGGTCTGCCGAGCGTTGCCGGTCCGCCCGATGCCAGCAGGCCGCTGGTGGTGATCGATGCGGGGCATGGCGGTCATGATCCCGGTGCCGGCACAGGCCCGATCAAGGAAAAAATGCTGACTTTGCGGCTTGCGCAGGCTTTGCGGGACGAATTGCTACGCGGCGGCGGCATTCGTGTCGCGCTGACGCGGGATGATGACCGCTTCCTGCTTCTCGAGGAACGCACCGGCATTGCCCGCCGCCTCAATGCAGACCTGTTCCTGTCGATTCATGCGGACAGCACTGATGGCAGCGATGCAAGCGGTGCTTCGGTCTATGTCCTATCCGACAAGGGCTCCAGCGAGACTGCGCAGCGCATGGCCGAGCGCGAAAACCGGGCGAACACGGTCAATGGTATCGCGCTGGGCGAGCAGAGCGATGCGGTGAATGCGATCCTGGTCGATCTTTCGCAGCGCGAGACCCAGGCGCGTTCGGAGGAATTTGCCCGCCTGATCCTGCGCACAACCCGCGGGCGCCTGCCGATGCGCGACGACGCCTTGCAATCAGCCGCTTTCGTTGTGCTGAAATCACCCGACGTCCCTTCGGTGCTTTTCGAGACGGGCTACATTTCAAATGCCGGCGACGTCGCGCGGCTGATTACCAGCGACGGGCAGCGCAATTTCGCCGAAGTCGCGGCATCGGCAATCCGGCTGTTTTTTGCCCGTCAATCGTCCAACTAGAGACTGGCGCTGGATCAAGCCGCCATGCTAGAGCGCCGCCCATATGGCTGAGACTGACGCTACTCCCGACCTGCATTTGCGAATCCGGCGCAATGCCAGCGGCTTTTTCAGCGCCATGCGTGAAAACTGGCGGACCAAGCGCTGGTTCCGCCGGATGGGCTATCTACTCGGCGCTTTTCTGGCGATCTTCCTGGTGGTCTGGCTGCTCGTCTTGCGCAACCTGCCTTCGGCGGACAAGTTGCTCACATATCAGCCGCCGCTGCCCTCGATGGTGCGCGCTGTCGATGGCTCGATCGTCTATTCTTATGCGCGAGAGCGCCGTGTCCAGCTACGCTTCGTCGATTTTCCCAAGCCAATGATCAACGCCTTCCTTGCCGCGGAAGACAAGACGTTCTGGAGCCACGGCGGCGTGGACTACACCGGACTTGCCGGCGCCGTGGTCGATTATGTCGCCAAGATCGGCTCGGGAGCGCGGGCGCGAGGCGGATCGACCATTACCCAGCAGGTTGCCAAGAACATTCTTATTGGCAACGAATATTCGATAGGCCGCAAGCTCAAGGAAATGGTGCTCGCCCGACGGATCGAAAGCGTGCTGAGCAAGCAGCAGATCCTCGAACTCTATCTCAATGAAATTCCGCTCGGTCGGCAGAGCTTCGGCGTGCAGGCGGCGGCGAGGGCCTATTTCGGCAAGGATGTCGGCGATCTTCAGCTGCATGAAGCGGCTTTCCTTGCCATTCTGCCCAAGGCTCCCGAGACCTATGGGCGGGCCAAGAACGCCGCGCTGGCCATTGAACGGCGCAACTGGGTGCTTGACCAGATGGTCAAGAATGACTGGGCCACCGAAGCCGAAGCCGCCGCCGCCAAAGCGCAGCCGCTTGGCATCGTTGCCCACCGCGTCGACAGTTACGATCCTTCCGTTGGTTATTATGTCGAGGAAGTTCGCCGCCGCCTGATGGAAAAGTACGGCGAAAGCGCGGACGATGGCCCGAACAGTGTCTATTCCGGCGGGCTCTGGGTGCGCACTTCACTCGATCCGCAAATGCAGAAAGTCTCGCAGGAGGCGCTGCGCGCAGGCTTGCTTCGCTACGCGGCGGGCAAAGGCTGGGCCGGGCCGGTCGAGCATGTCAAACTTGATCCCAATGGCTGGCGCTCTCAGCTGGCGCTGGCGGGCAAGTCGATCAACTATCTCGATTGGCGGGTGGGCATTGTGCTGCGCCGCGATGGTGCCTCGGGTGAAATCGGATTTCCCGATGGAACGCGCGGCGCGCTCACAGGCATGCCCGACGCTCTGCGCGAAGGGGATCTGATCGCTGCCGCACCGGTGGGTCGGAACGTTTTTGCAGTGCGCAATATACCCGAAGTGTCAGGCGGCATGGTCGTTGAAAGTCCCTACGACGGGCGGGTTCTGGCCCTGCAAGGTGGATTCGATGCTGGTCTGGGATCGTTCAACCGCGCAACGCAGGCTCTTCGCCAGCCGGGTTCGACAATCAAGCCTTTCGTCTACGCGACGGGACTTGATTTCGGCATGACCCCGGCTTCGATGATCCTCGACGGCACTTTCTGCGTCTATCAGGGCGCGCGATACGGGCAGAAGTGTTTTTCCAACTTCGGCGGGGCAGGCGGTAGCGGCAATCATACTATGCGGTGGGGCCTAGAGCAGTCGCGCAACCTAATGACTGTGCGAATTGCCAGCGATGCCGGCATGGAGAATGTCGTGAGGACCATCGACCGGGTCGGCATCGGCAAGTACGATCCATACCTCTCCGTGGCGCTCGGCGCGGGCGACACGACTGTGCTCCAGATGGTCAATGCCTATTCGGCACTTGCCAATCACGGGGTGCAGTATCCGGCAACGCTGATCGACTATGTCCAGGCCCGCGACGGCAAAGTCATCTGGCGGGCCGATACCCGGCGCTGCAATGCCTGCAACATGGCGCAGTGGGACGGCAAGCCCATGCCGCGCCTGACCCCGCGCGGCAAGCAGGTGATGGATGCCCGCACCGCCTACCAGACCGTGCACATGCTGGAAGGCGTTGTTACGCGCGGCACGGCGACTGTGCTCGCTGATCTGAAACTGCCCATTTTCGGCAAGACGGGAACCACGTCGGGTCCGACCAATGTCTGGTTCGTCGGCGGTTCGCAGCGGTATATTGCCGGTGTCTATCTCGGTTATGACCAGCCGCGCTCGCTTGGCGGATATGCCCAGGGCGGCCGTGTCGCGGCCCCCATCGTCAAACAATTCATCCAGGCAACCTTGCCGCGCTGGAGCCGGCTGCCTGCCACTGCGCCTGCCGATGTCCACATGGTCAAGATCGATCGCGTTACGGGCAAGCGCGCATTTGCCGGCATGCCGGGTGACGATCCCAAGAGCTCGCTGATCTGGGAAGCATTCAAGGCCGACACCGAGCCGAAGCGTTCGACTCAACTCGACGAGTTCGAAGCAAGGCGCGATTCTCTGATTGCTCAGCTGAAGCGCGGACCCCAGGTCAAAGCGAGCCAGGGCGCGGCCAAGGTTGAACCGACGGAGCCGGCAAAGAACTTCGTCGAGGACCAGGGCGGAGTTTACTAAGCAGCAGACGCGTTGCTGCAAAATGCCTCGCAGGGCGCTCCCAGCGCATTGTTCCTAGCTCTCTGGCCGGCGCGTCTATGGCAATCAACCTCAGTGCTGACTTGATAAGCGCTCCATGCGAATAATATGGGTTTTACTGATGTGTGCACTATAGATTTAGTAACCAAAACGGAGCAACATAGTTTTCCTGAATGTAGCCAGCTGTTGAAGGTGCGGTTATTCATTTGAACGGCCGGGGGGCACATGGCGGACGATTTACGAGAGCAGGTAAGCGCAGCAGAACTGGTCCGCGCGTTCCCGAAATATCGTGAAGTCGCACTGCGGCAGCCATTGCTGATAACCAATCATGGCCGGCCCACACACGTCCTTATGGCTATCGACGAATATTCAGCCAGGCCAGCGTTCGGAGACGATGCCAGCGATGAAGGTGGAATGAGCGATCTGGTTGATGAGCTCGTCCAATGGAGCGATCATCCTTTCATCGCAACCGATGGTGAACTCAGGATCACGCACCTCAACCCGGCAACAAAATCACAAGCTCGCCGGCCGGTTGGGGAATGGAAAGGGAAAGACATCTTTGAGGTGTTTCCTGAGTTCAGAAGGACAATGGTGGAAACGCATCTTCGGCGGACGGCCGCAACTGGCGAACTTGGCATTGTCGATATCATGTCGCCATTTGTAGAAGGTGGCTGGCTGCGCATGAAGACCAGACCGCTCAACCGATTCAATATGCTGTCACTGATCGACATTACCAATGAGGTTCATCATCACCGCCTCGCCGATGTGAAAGAATCTATTCTTTCCGCCATGTCAGCACATCACGACATCGGCTATCTGCGGATTTCGCTGCGCGGGCTGATTGATCGAGCGGAAGCGGGCTTTTGCGCGATGGTTGGCTTGCCTGCCGACCGACTGATCGGCCTGCAAGTCGCCAACCTGTTTGGCAAATCGGAACGTCCAAAAATGCGCGAAGAGATCGAACAGGTTTTGAGCGGCGGCGCGGCACGATCGGTTGAAAGCCTGATCCTCACTAATTCCGGGACCGAGGTCCTCGTAAAAGCGGGCATGGCATCGCTTCAAGGGGCATACGGCGCTGAAGGCGCCATTCTGCTTTTCACGAATCGCAACGCTTGAACAAATGCTTCTGGCTTCTTTTGCGCGGAACCTGCTCTCTGGTTTTTACGTAAAATTCGGACGGTTCTGTTTGCAAGGCCTATTATAGGCGTTGACGCGGTATTTACCACGCCAGCAATACTCGCAGTTTGCTGTCTTATGCGCCCAGACTGAATACGCATTTTGCGTAATTTGGGGGGACTACACCTCAATCAATATGTTGAAGGGTGAGTGCCAGATTCACTGGCATGGAACAGACAGGGGCATTTACCGAACTCGGCAGGGCGCAAACAACCAGACGGCTGACGCCGATCTTTGACGACACCGCCGGAACGGCACTTGTCGAAGCAGCACTGGTCCTGCCTTTCATAATCATGGTGCTGTGCGGCATCATGTCGTTCGGCACCTGGTACATGACTGCCCATGCCTTGCAGCAGGCCGCAGACGAAGGCTCCCGCGCGTCTCTTCCGGGATTGACGACATCCGAACGGTCGGACCTGGCGAGTGATGCGGTGCAATCGTCCATATCAGCTGCAACGGGCGTCGATCGCCAGCGTGTGACTTCCGCAGTTTCGCAGGACGGCCGCTTCCTGACCGTGACAGTGACCTACACCCCCGCAAGCCGCAACTGGCTGAGCTATGGGCTGCTTCCCCTCAACATTCCGAATGTCACACGCAAGGCCACCATCAGAGTGGCCGGCACTGGAGGCTCATGATGAATTTACGTGATATTTTCCGCCGATTGCGGAGTGACACGCAAGGCGTGAGTAGCCTGATCATGGCTGGTAGCTTGTTCGCCATGATCGGCTCCATGGCATTGGCCATCGATCTCGGCTCGATCTACCTTGCCAAGCGCAAGCTGCAGGGGTTGGCCGATTCGGCTGCCATGTCGCTCGACAATACTGATTATGTGAACGGGGCTGAAGGCGTCGTCCGCCAGCTGATTGTCAAGGACGGCTCAAACTCAGTGACGATCCAGCGCCTCGTTCCAGGGCATTACAGCGCAAATGCCAGTGTTGCGCCGAAGGACCGCTTCCAGCCCTCAAGCGATAATGACCAGATCAATGCCATCCGCATCGAGCTGCAAAACGATGTGCCGCTGTTCTTCGGCAGAATACTGACCAGCAATGCCTCGATCCGGATTGGCGCGAAAGCCATTGCCACGCGCGCCGACCTGGCAGCCTATTCCTTGAGCACGCAGCTCACATCGGTCAGTCCGGTGATCACCAATGCGCTTCTGTCCAGCCTCGGGAACGTGCAATTCAATTTGACCGCAAGTCAGATTGCCACGCTATCTGCTGACAGGATCGACATCCTTTCAGTTGGCGATGCACTGGCGAGACGGTTTGACCTTGCAGGTCATACTTACGGCGACATTTTCAACCGGGACTATGATGTCGCCGATCTTATCGCTGCGTTTGCCGAAGCGAGCAACGATTCAGCAAGTGCGGCGATTCTGGATGCCGCCGCTGCGCGCGCGGGCACGGGGCAGGTCCGCCTTTCCGCACTGATCGATCTGGGTCAGCTGGGACAGAGCGACTATCATGACACCGCTGACCCGCTGACGATTGAGGCTTACACCCTGTTGCGCGCCGGATTGCAGTTGGCGCAAGGCGACACTTATCGCGCGCAAGTTTCCGTTGCTGCTACGGGTCTGACAAACACCAGCCTGACGATCGTCGGCAAAAACGCGACAGTGCATTCTCCAATGATGACTGTGGCGTCGGCGCGGAATGTGGTGCTGCGCACTGGCGCGACGCGGATATATCTCGACACTACGGCGAGCTCGGCAATCGGCAATCTCCACGTTCCGATCTATTCCGAACTTGCCCCCGGAGAAGCGCGTCTCACAGGGATCAGTTGTGCTGACCACAGCCGCGAGGGAGTGACGCTGGGCGTGAAGCCATCGATCGGCAGCGCAGACATCGGTGCAGTCGACCTCACTCGTCTGGACGATTTTTCGCAGGCCATGACAGTCAGCCCGGCGCAACTGGCGCGCACATTGCTGCTGAGCGTGAATGCCACATCCCACCTGGCTCTGAGCGGAAATGCCGAACGCGAAGTGGTTTTCACGCTTGATGAAGTCGACGCGCATACCCGGAAGTCTGTGGCATCGAGCGACATTGTCGCTTCCGTGGCCGCCTCACTGGCAAGCAATACCCAGCTCGACGTTCGCGCGCTGGGGCTTGGCGCGAATACCGCGGCAGTCACGCCGGTGGTGGGAAGTGTGCTGTCGACAATTGCGCCGACAGTCGATTCCGTCATCGATTCGGTGCTGCGGTCGGCGGGTGTCCAGCTCGGTGTCTCGAATGTGACAGTGGACAAAGTCAGCTGCGGGATTCCCGTTCTGGTTGGATAGAGAGGTCGCAGAACGCTGCGAGCAACAAAACGCGCGCTCGGTCATTTGGGGGCTATCATTCCTCCTGTCAGGCGTTAGCCAGCCCCATGAAACTCGCTATCCATACCCAGCTCGACTATTTCTTTGCTGGCCCCACTGATGTTCTGCTGCAACTAGAGGCAGCCGCGATACCCGAGCAGACCATCGAACGCGCTTATATCGACATCAGCCCGGTGCGCCATTTCGCGCGGGTTCCAGCCCATGATTGCATCGGCGATCGCCTTTGGCTGAATGTCGAAGGGCGGCTGACTGTCGATTATACTTCGACTGTTTCGATCAACCGCATCTGCGGGGATATTGCAGGGCTGGCCGCAGTCCCCCCGCATCTGCTGCCGGGTGAAACCGTGCAGTATCTTTTCGCCTCGCGCTATTGTCCTTCCGACCAGTTCGGCAATTTTGTCGATGCCCAGTTCGGATCGCTGACCGGCGGCGCACGTGTGCAGGCCATTCACGACTGGATCGAGCAACATTTCACTTATGTCGCGGGATCGAGCACAGCTGCGACCGGAGCAATTGATACGTTCGTGATGCGGCAAGGCGTGTGCCGCGACTTTGCGCATGTGATGGTCACCCTGACGCGCGCCTGTGGAATTCCCGCTCGATTTGCCAGTGTCTATGCGCCGAAAGTATTGCCGCAGGATTTTCATGCCGTGGCAGAGGTCTTTCTCGACGGCACCTGGTATCTGGTCGATGCGACTGGCATGGCGAGCGGTCAGGACGTCGCCAAAATCGCTGTCGGCCGCGACGCGGCAGACACCTCGTTCCTGACGAGCTACGGCCAGGCGATGCTGAATCGTCAATCCGTCGAAGTGACTGTTCTGGTGTGAGGAATTGGCGGACAGGGTGGGATTCGAACCCACGGTGAGCTTGCACCCACGCCGGTTTTCAAGACCGGTGCCTTAAACCACTCGGCCACCTGTCCACGCCAACATTGACGCGGCTAGCGCCGGTCGTCGGCTTTGTCACCATCCAATGGTTACGGTTCGCCTGAAAAGCGGGGCAGAACAGACTTCTGTTACCCGCCTTGCATTTGCAAAGCGGCGGCGCTGTGCAACACCATGGCTTCCATGATTCAGCGCCTTACTCTCCGATCCCTGCTGGTTGCCTTGCTGCTGGCCTTGTTTTCTCGGCCAGCGGCGCAGGCCCAAAGTCTGTCCGAAGAAGGCTTTCAGGGCTACCTTCAACTGCTTGCGGCAAGGGCACGCAGCGAAGGCGTGAGCGAGGCGGCCATCCAGCGCATGACCTGGGGGCTCACCTACAACCCGCGCGTGGTGGAACTGGACCAGTCCCAGCCCGGGATCGCTCCCGTATCGCCGCCCATTGCGCCCTATATCGCGACGCATGTCACTCCTCGTCTTATCGCGTCTGGGCGCAGCATGTATCAGCAGATCTCGGGGTTGGCCCCGCAGATAGAAGGGCGTTACGGCGTGCCCGCCCCGATCCTGCTTGGCATCTGGGGGCACGAGACGAATTACGGGAGCTACAAGGGCGATTTCGATCTCGCTCGCAGCCTGGCTTCTCTGGCTTACGAAGGACGCCGCCGGGATCTGTTCGCCGGCGAGTTCATTGCCCTACTGAAAATGGCCGACCAGGGCATTCCGCGCGAGTGGATGGTGGGTTCATATGCTGGCGCATTCGGCAATCCGCAATTCCTGCCCAGCGTCTATTTGCGCACGGCCGTGGACGGCGACGGCAATGGCAGCCGCGATATCTGGCACAGCCGCGCTGATACCGTGGCCTCGATTGCAAACTATTTCCGTGATGCGGGCTGGCGATCGGGCGAGCCGTGGGGCGTGCGCGTCTCGGTTCCTTCCGGGCTTGATCGGGGTGCGCTGGCGAGCCGCCTTGCCGCGCCATCCTGCAGCCGAGTCCATGCCCGCCACAGCCAGTGGAAAACAGTGGGCGAGTGGCGCTCACTCGGCCTCGTTCCGCAAGGGGCGATTAACGATAATACGCTGGCGGCGCTGTTCGAACCGGACGGCTCGGGGACGACTGCATATCTCTTAACCGGAAATTACAGGGTTATCCTCCAGTATAACTGCTCGAACTACTACGCGCTTTCCGTGGGGTTGCTTGCAGATGAGATTGCCCGTTAACCATTCGCTGCCGCTCGCGGCGCTTGTCATCCTTGCTGGTTGCGGCGGCGGGGGCGGCGCAGACAAGCCGCATTCGGGCCCTGCGCCAATCGCAGCGAGCGGCCCTGCGGCCGACTATCCGGTCAGGATCGGTGAGCCTTTCACGGTCGAGGGAACGACTTATACCCCGGTCGATAAGCTGAATTATGACGAAGTTGGTTATGCCGTGACTGGCATGGCCGGCAGTGGCGATGCCGTGGTTTCGATCGCGCACAAGACCTTGCCTCTACCCAGCTATGCCGAAGTCACTTCGCTTGAGACGGGCAAGACCATCCTGGTTCGGGTCGAGCGGCGCGGGCCGATGCGCAATGACCGGCTGATCGAACTTTCACCCGGTGCCGCGGCCCAGCTGGGCGTGGCCGATCCGGCCCGCGCGCCGATCCGCATTCGCCGGGTCAATCCGCCAGAGGTCGAACGTGCCATGCTGCGCGGCGGGCAGTCTGCGCCTGCGCGCATGGATACGCCGCCGTCGCTGCTGACAGTGCTGAAACGCAAACTCGATCCGACCTTAGTGCCAGCGACCATTGCCTCGCCGGGCGTGGAGCCTGTTCCAGGCCCTGCTGCCTCGCCCCCGGCAAAGCATGACCCCCGCGCGGTGCCTCATGCAATTCCGAGCCCCCGGGCGACAATGACGCCGAGGAGCACAGCCAAACCGCTGCCAGCGGCCACGCCGTCGTCCCAGCCAACGGCCCAGCCAACGGCCCAGCCATCTGCCCAGCCATCTGCAACGCCGACGCCGAGCGCCAGCGCACGACCGGCAGCGGGCGCAGGCTCTTTCCTTGTCCAAGTTGGTGCATTCGGCAACCGCGCCAATGCCACTGCCGCAGCCGCAAAAGTTGGCGGCAGCGAGCGCAGTGCCGGCAATCTCACTCGCGTTATCATTGGCCCGTTTGCCAACCGCGCAGCGGCAGAAGCGGCGCTGGCGAAGGCAAGGGGCGCGGGCTATAGAGACGCCCGAATCCAGCGCGCCGACTGACACTCGTTACATCGCCGCGCCGGACCGGTCATCTGGCGCGGGGGGAACTGAATTTTGCGGCATTTCGGTCTGGCCTTGCTGGCGGCGCTGTCCTTTGCGGTGCCGGCAGCGGTACCGGCCAGTTCGCCGCCACTTATTGCGCCGCCGCCGCGCCAGGCCGAGGCCATTCCGGTCGCCCTCCTATACGACATTGGCTCTGGCCAGACCTTGTTCGATCGCCGAGCAGACTTGCGCTTCGTGCCGGCATCGATGACCAAGGTGATGACTGCCTATGTCGCCTTTGAACTGATGCGTCAGGGCAAGTTGCGGCCTGATCAGTTGTTCCGTGTTGCGCCGGGCACATCGGCGCGATTCGCTGCGAGCGGCGCGACGATGAATTTGCGTGATGGCGAAGCCGTCAGCGTCGATATGTTGATCAGGGGCATAACCACGATTTCGGCGAACGATGCCGCGCTGGTGCTCGCAGAGGGCATCGCCGGGGATGTCGGCAAATGGTGCGACATGATGAATGCCGAGGCCCGCCGGCTCGGTATGAGCGAGAGTCATTTCGCCACGCCCAACGGCTGGCCCGATGGCGGAAAAACCTTTGTCAGCGCGCGTGATCTCGTGCGCCTCGGCGAGGCACTGATCTATCGCCATCCCGCGCTCTATCGGCGTTATTTCGGGCAGAAGACTTTTACTTGGCCGCGCGCAGACGGTGAAAACCACGATCCGGTAGTCGGCGTTGTGCCAGGTGCGGACGGGATCAAGACTGGCCACACGCGGGAAGCAGGGTTCAACTTTCTCGGCTCCGCCGAGCGGGGCGGGCAGCGCCTGCTGATGGTGGTGGCTGGGGGCAGGAGCGAGCAAGAGCGCGCAGCCGCATCTCGCGTCTTGCTGGAATGGGGCTTTGCCGAGTGGCAGGTGCTCCCGTTGTTTGCCGCCGGAAAGAATGTGGCCGAAGCACGCGTGCAGGGGGGTGACAAGCGGCGCGTTGCGCTGAGGGCACCCTTTGACGTGCATGCCTTGCTGCCCAAAATGTTGAGGCCCGATTTGCGTGGCGTGCGCTTGCGCCTGACTTACCAGGGCCCGATCGTCGCCCCGATCGTCAAGGGCCAGAAAGTCGCCGAGCTCGAAATTGCCGCACCCGGCCAGCCCGCAGGACGCGTGCCACTCTATGCCGCAGAGAGCGTGGCGCTCGCGGGACCGCTTGACCGCTTGGTCAATGGTCTTGCAGGACTGCTGCCATGAAGTCGGGACGATTCATTGCCCTGGAAGGCGGGGAAGGGGCGGGCAAGAGCACCCAGGCCCGCATGCTTGCTGATGCCTTGCGCGCAGTTGGTAAGGCTGTCGTGCTGACCCGCGAGCCCGGCGGGACGCCCGGCGCCGAAGCGATCCGCGCATTGTTGCTGGGAACTGATGGTGAGGGCTGGGGCCCCCGCGCCGAAGCCCTGCTGTTTGCCGCCGCCCGCGCCGACCATGTCGAGCGGCTGATCCGACCGGCGCTGGAGGCCGGCAAATGGGTGGTCTGCGATCGTTTTGTCGATTCCAGCCGCGCCTATCAGGGCGGGGCAGGCGGGCTTGATGATGCCGAAGTGCTGACGCTCCACCGCATCGGTAGCAAGGGCTTGCTGCCAGACCTGACGCTGCTGATCGAAGTGCCCGACGCGGAAGTGGCAGCAAGGCTCCGCGCGCGCGATGGCGACGAGGCCGACCGGATAGGCGGCCGCAGTGCGGCCTACCACGCCCGCGTTGCCGCTGCGTTCCGACGCTTCGCCGATGCGGAGCCCCGTCGTTTTGCCCGCGTCGACGGCGGCGCCAGCGCCGAGCTCACCCACCAGCGGATCATGGCGGCAACGGCGGCTTTGCTGTCATGACGCTGGTGGGTCATGACGAGGCCTGGCGGCAATGGCGGGCGGCAATGGCTTCTGCACGCATGCACCACGCCTGGATTTTGGCCGGCATCAAGGGGCTGGGCAAAGGCGCCTTCGCCCGAGCGGCCGCTCGCGAACTTGTCAACGAGCCGGGAATCCCGCAGCCCGATGGTGACCATCACCCTGATATCCACGTGCTCGATCACTTGCCCGCCAATGATGACGAAGAAAAGAAGCGCGCTGAGGGCAAGCCGTTCCAGGTCAAGCGCAACATCACCATCGATCAGATCCGGCGCATGCAGCAGCGTCTTAACACGCGCCCGACGCTCGGCTCCCGCCGCGCGGTGATCATTGACCCTGCTGATGACATGGAAAAAAGCGCAGTCAACGCGCTGCTCAAGAGCCTTGAGGAGCCGCCTGCGGGGACTTATTTCCTGCTCGTGACGCACCGGCCGGGCCGCCTTCTGGCGACAGTGCGCTCGCGCTGCCTGACTTTGCCATTCGCGCCGATGGGTGATGGCCAGGTGGAGGAAGTGCTACGCCGAGACGCACCTGAAGCCGACGCGGCTGCCCGCGCGGCGGCAGTGGCAGCGGCGCGCGGTTCGCCCGGCGCGGCGCTCGATTTCGTTGGGCATGGGCTCGGCAGGTTACAGACGCTGATGCAGCAGCTGATCCGCGAGGGGGACGGCGATTTTGCCTTGCGCGGCGCATTCGCCGAAGAACTTGGCGCAAGGCCTGATCGTGAACGCATGGCCGCCGCGCTCGATCTGGCCCGCGCGACGCTGGTCGCCGATGCCACGACGGCGACGCGCGAGCGCCAACAGCGACTGATTTCGGCGCACAACGCGCTTTCGCGGCTTTCCGCCCAGGCACCGACCTATAACTTCGATGCGGGACTGCTCGCGCTGGAAATTGGCGGGTTGCTGGCGAGTGCCGGTGTGCCTAGAGAAGCGGCCTAGTTCCCGCACTTAGAAAGCAGACGCGCCGCAATGGCCGAACCATATTACATCACCACCGCCATCGCCTATCCCAACGGCAAGCCGCACATTGGCCATGCCTATGAGGCGATTGCCGCAGATGCCATTGCGCGGTTCCAGCGGATGCAGGGCAAGGATGTGCGTCTTGTTACGGGCACTGACGAACATGGCCTCAAGATGGCTCAGACAGCGCGCGGTGCGGGCCGCGATACGCTGGAATTTGCAACGGAAATGTCCAATTATTTCCGTGAAATGTGCGCGCGTCTGAATGTACAATATGATGCATTTTGCCGCACCACCGAGCCCCGCCACCACGAAGCCTCAGTTGCCTTGTGGAAGGCGCTTGAGGCTGCGGGCGATCTGTACCTCGACCGTTACGAGGGGTGGTATTCAGTCCGCGACGAGGCCTTCTACGACGAGAAGGAACTGACCGAGGGGGAAGGGGGCGTCAAGCTTTCGCCGCAAGGTACGCCGGTTGAATGGACGGTTGAGGAAAGTTGGTTTTTCCGTCTCTCCAAATACCGTGATTTCCTTATCGAACTGAACGAAACGCTTGGTTTCCTGGAGCCGGAAAGCCGCCGCAACGAAGTGCTGGCATTCCTCAAGGGCAATGACCTGCGAGATCTTTCGGTCTCGCGCACCAGCTTCGATTGGGGCGTGCCGGTGCCGGGGAGTCCGGGCCATGTCATGTATGTCTGGGTCGACGCACTGACGACTTACCTCACCGGCATTGGCTTTGCCGACGACAAGGCCAGCTTTGAGCGCTTCTGGCCCGCCAACCTGCACCTGATCGGCAAGGACATCGTCCGCTTCCACGCGGTCTACTGGCCGGCGATGCTGAAAAGCGCGGGACTGCCGATTCCGCGCCAGATCTTCGGCCATGGCTTCCTGCTGCATCGCGGCGAGAAGATGTCGAAGAGCCTCGGAAACGTGATCGATCCGATTGAACTGGCAGATACTTTCGGTGTCGATGCCTTGCGCTATTTCCTGCTGCGCGAAGTCAGTTTCGGTCAGGATGGGTCTTACTCGGCCGAAGCCATCGTCACACGCTGCAACGCGGAGTTGGCGAACAGCTTCGGCAATCTCGCGCAGCGGGTCCTTTCCATGATTTTCAAGAACCTCGATGGCCAACTTGCAGACTTCGAGATGGCAGAGCCTGATGTCGTCCTGCACGGAACAGTGGCAAGCGCTTGTCGTAGCCAACTCCCCAATGCGTTTGAAAGCTTGGATTTTTCTGCCGGCATTGAAGATTGGATGCGCGCCGTCTTCGCTTGCAATCAGTATGTTGATGAGCAAGCGCCTTGGGCATTGAAGAAATCCGATCCCGACCGGATGCGCGTTGTCTTGCTGACTCTGTTCTTGGCCGTTCGCGATCTCGCTATTGCTATCCGGCCGATCGTTCCCGAATCTGCTGACAAATTATTGGATCAAATCGGTATTCCTATGGAAGAACGCGATTTCGCCTCACTGATAGATGCCAGTTGGTATTCGCGCAGAGTGGCTGAAGGTACGCCGCTAGCCCAGCCTATTGGCGTTTTCCCACGCCTTGAAATGCCGGCTGAAACGGACGCCTGATGCTGATCGATTCCCACTGCCATCTTGAATACAAGGGTCTTGTCGAAGACCAGCAAGGCGTGCTTGAACGTGCACGCGAGGCCGGAATTTCGGGCTTTCTCAACATCTCGACCCGCCAGCGCGAGTGGGATCATGTAATCGGCACCGCGGCGCGCGAGCGCGATGTCTGGGCCAGCGTGGGCATCCACCCCCATGAGGCCGATGGCCATCCCGATCTTGGCGAAGCCGCGCTGATTGCGGCTTCGGAGCATCCCAAAGTCATAGCCATCGGCGAAACCGGCCTCGACTACTATTACGAACACTCAAGCCGAGCGGCGCAACAATCACTGTTTCGCGTCCATATCGCGGCGGCGCGGACTACGGGGTTGCCGCTCATAGTGCACACCCGCGATGCAGAGGACGATACGGCGGATATCCTGGCCGACGAAATGGGGAAGGGTGCCTTCCCCGCGCTGATCCACTGTTTCACCGCATCGGCTGGATTTGCCCGACAGATGCTTGATCTGGGTCTGACGATTTCACTTTCAGGCATTGTAACATTCAAGAATGCTAAAGACTTACAAGCCATAGCTGCGGAAATACCGGAAGACAGGTTGCTGGTGGAAACCGATGCGCCGTTCCTGGCGCCGATTCCGCATCGGGGACAGGTCTGTGAACCGGCTTTTACAGCCAATACAGCCGCTTTTGTCGCCGGTCTGCGCGGTTGCCCGGTGGAGGCTCTGGGCGAGGCGACCACGCGCAATTTCTTCGGTCTGTTTTCGAAAGCCAGCCTGTGAAACTGGTGGTTCTGGGCTGCGGCACATCGACCGGCGTGCCGCGGGTCGGCAATGACTGGGGACTATGCGATCCGGACGAACCGAAGAACCGCCGTTCGCGGGTGTCGATCCTGCTGGAAAGCGCGGACGGATCGCGCATTCTGGTCGATACATCGACAGACCTTAGAGCGCAGATGCTCGCCTGCGGGATTGACCGGGTCGACGCTGTATTCTGGACTCATGACCATGCCGATCATTGTCATGGCATCGATGACTTGCGGACGCTGCGCTATGGGCGTGGCGGGCCGATCCCGGGCTTTGCGGCGGAAGAAACCGTGCGGCGACTACGCCAGCGCTTTGATTACGTTTTTGCCGGACAATTCGGATATCCGACAATCGTATCGCTGGATTCGCTGGCGCGCCTGAAAGTCTGCGCCGGCTTTGGAGTGACAAGTTGCGAGATGCCGCACGGCCATACGGTGACCACTGGTTTTCGCTTTGAATCGGACGGAAAATCAATTGTGTATGCGACGGATTTCAGCGCAATTACACGCGAAATGGTGGAATGCTTTTCCGGCTGCGACATCCTGGTGACGGATTGCCTGCGCCGCGAGCCGCATCCCACACATGCCCATCTGGCGATGGCGCTGGAACTGGCTGATGCCGTGCGCGCCGGCCAGACCGTGCTCACGCATCTCGACAAGAGCATGGACTATGCGACTCTGAGCCAGGAAGTGCCGGCACATGTACTGGTTGGCTACGATGGTATGGAGCTTGAGGCGTGATTGCTACAACTGCTGCAACGTTCTTGGTGCTCGCATTGGGCTGTTTTGTCATCAATTTCATGCGGTGGCGACAGGAGTCACGTTACCTCACGACCGAACGAAAAGCCATTATGGCGGTGTTATGGATCATAATCATCGTTAGTTCGGCATTTGTGCTCTCAAGGTTGGGTTTTTGAGGTTGCTCCGTGCTACAGCAGTTTATTTAACATAATATATATTATCAATTCAGGATGACCCAGACTCCACTTTCCCCTCTCGAGCGCCTCCTGCAAATCATGGCGCGGCTTCGTGATCCGGTGTCGGGTTGCGAATGGGACCGCGCGCAGAACTTTGCGACGATAGCGCCTTATACGATTGAGGAGGCCTACGAAGTGGCTGACGCCATTGCGCGCGGCGATCTGGCGGGTCTGCGCGAGGAGCTAGGCGATTTGCTGCTTCAGGTCGTTTTTCACGCAAGGATGGCCGAGGAAGGCGGTCATTTCGCGTTCGACGACGTTGCCGCCGCTATCACTGGCAAGCTGGAAGCGCGTCATCCGCATATATTTGGCGATGCCAGCGCTGATCTCCAGCCTCAAACCGAGCGCTGGGAAAAGCTGAAAGCTGAGGAACGCGCCGCCAAGGGAGCGACCAGCGCGCTCGACGGCATTGCCATGGCGCTTCCCGCGCTGATGCGCGCGGAAAAGTTGCAGAAGCGTGCGGCGCGTCAGGGTTTCGACTGGCCAGATGCGCAAGGACCGGCAGACAAGTTGCGCGAGGAAATGCATGAACTTGCCGAGGCGGCGCCGCAGGAAAAGCTGGAAGAAGCAGGAGACATGCTGTTCGCCGCCGTTAATCTCGCGCGCGCTTACGGAATAGCGCCGGAGGATGCCCTGCGCGCGGCCAACGCCAAGTTCGAGCGGCGATACCGCGCGATGGAGGAACTTGCCGCAGCGCGAGGGCAGCAATTTGCTTCGCTCGATCTCGATAGTCAGGAAGCGCTGTGGCAGGCAATCAAAGCCTCAGAGCGTGGTGAAACGCCCTAGTTCGCGCGGCGTGAGCATGACGGAGAGGCGCCGCATAGGTCCCTCCTCCCCTTCTCCCGCATCTTCTTCTGCAATCACATCGCCGTGAGCATGGAGCCAGGCAATCCGCTTGCCCGCGCTGGCCGGAAGGACGAAATGGTGCAGGCGGGCGTCCGACGTCAGCAATTCACCGAGATGATTTCGCAGATCGTCACAACCTTCGCCCGTAATCGCCGAAACAAAAACGATATTTTCGTCTGGGCGATTTGATTTCAGTTGCTCGAGCTCGGCGCGGTGTTCTTTGCTCAGCAGATCACATTTGTTCCAGACTTCGACAATCGGGACCGGCGCGTCCTCGCCATCCGGCTCAGTGTCCGCCCCTTCCCCGGCGATTAAGCCAAGTTCGCCAAGAATTTCAATAACTTCGCGTTTCTGCGCTTCGCTTTCGGGATTGGCCATATCGCGGACATGAAGGATGACGTCGGCGGCGGTAACTTCCTCAAGCGTCGCGCGAAAGGCGGCGACCAATTGTGTCGGCAGGTCAGAAATGAACCCCACCGTGTCGGACAGGATACCCTTGTCGATTCCCGGCAAGCGGATGGCGCGCATGGTCGGATCGAGCGTGGCGAAAAGCAGATCCTCGGCCATGACTGAGGCGCCGGTCAGGCGGTTGAACAGAGTAGACTTGCCGGCATTGGTATAGCCGACGAGAGCGATTGTCGGCCATGGCGCTTTTTCGCGGCGATCACGGTGAAGGCCGCGAGTTCTGCGCACTTGCTCCAGCTCGCGCCGCAGCCGTGCCATGCGGTCGCGGATCATGCGGCGGTCGGCCTCGATCTGGGTTTCGCCGGGACCGCCAAGGAAGCCGAAGCCGCCGCGCTGGCGCTCCAAGTGAGTCCAGCTGCGCACCAGTCGCCCAGCCTGGTAGTCGAGATGGGCCAATTCGACCTGTAGGCGACCTTCGGCAGTCGCCGCGCGTTCGCCGAAGATTTCGAGGATGAGGCCTGTGCGGTCTATCACCTTGCGCTTGAGGGTTTCTTCCAGGTTGCGTTGCTGAATCGCCGTCAGCGCCCCGTCGACGACGACGAGTTCAGCCTCGTCGATTTCGCAGGCGGCGGCAATGTTGCGCAGCTGCCCCTCGCCGAACAGCGTTGCCGCACGCGGGCTGCGGATAGGAATGGTGATGGCATCGACGACCACGAGGCCAATCGCCAGCGCCAGTCCCTTTGCCTCTTCCACCCGCGCCAGCGGATCGCCGGTACTGCGCCCGCGCATTTGCGGGCACACCACCAGAGCGCGGCTGCCGCGCGTGACTTCGCCGGCAAGCTCGTCGGGATTGCTCAGTCTGACGAATCCTCTTCGCCTTCGAAGTCCGTCGATAGATCAACCGGGCTGAGCGGCTGCACGGTGGAGACAGCATGCTTGTAGGCAAGCTGAACATAGCCCTCGCGTTCCAGCAGCATGCAGAACAGGTCGTAAGCGGCGACTCGCCCTTGCAGCATCACGCCATTGACTAGGAACATCGTCACCTGAACGCCGGCCTTGCGGACCGAGGCAAGGAAGATCTCCTGGAGCAGGCGCAATTTCTTGCCCCCTTCCCCGGCGGAGTTGAACAACCGCGCGTCAATCGGCGTCGACGGCATGATCGTCGAGACGGCGTGCTTGTAGACCAGCTGCGATTGGCCGTCGCGGCGCAGCAGGATCGAGAAATTGTCAAACCAGGTGACGATCCCCTGCAGCTTCACCCCTTTGACCAGAAACATGGTCACGGGCGTCTTGTGCTTGCGGAGATGATTGAGAAACTGGTCCTGAAGGCTCTGGCTCTTGGTGGAGTTCGCTTCAGCCAATTCGGCTTCCGGCGGATCGGCCATTTTGAGACGAGGCCGCGGCGCAGGTGAGCTTTCTGTCATTTTTAACTCCGGTTGTTTTTGGCAGCCGCTTATGCGGTCCGCAATCTGGCCGGTTTGTGAACGATCCGGCCGAAGACAAGTTCCTGCTTAACGGCAATTTGCTTGCAGGTAAATCCGCTAGCTGACGGGGCGGCTATTCATCGTCCTCATCCCCTTCGCGGCGTTCGCCCATGCCCAGCAACTTCAATTTACGATGGAGCGCAGAGCGTTCCATGCCGATGAAGCCCGCAGTTTTTGAAATATTGCCCGAAAACCGGCGGATCTGAACCTTGAGGTACTCACGCTCAAAGTTCTCGCGCGCCTCGCGCAAGGGCACGGCCATCAGTGCGGACAGGCGCGAATCGCTCTGGATGCGTTCGCTCAGGATTTCGGCGGGAAGCATGTCCGCCTCGATCGTGGCAAGCCGGTCGCGCGGGGCGAGAATGATCGTCCGTTCGACGACATTGCGCAATTGACGAACATTTCCCGGCCAGTCGTAAGCTTGCAATGCGGCCATGGCTTCCTGGCCCACTTCGGGTGGCGGAATGCCCTGTTCGCGAGCATAACGGGCAAAGAAATGGCCAGCCAGCGCGGGAATGTCATCGCGCCGCTCCGACAGGGGGGGAACCTGGATGGGCACGACATTGAGCCGATAGAACAAGTCTTCGCGGAAGCGCCCGGAGGCAATTTCCTCCTCGAGATTGCGCGATGTTGACGAGACCACGCGGACATCGACGCGGATCTGACGGTTTCCGCCCACGCGGACAAAAGCCTGATCTGTAAGCACGCGCAGGATTCTCGCCTGAGTCGAGAGCGGCATGTCTGCGACTTCATCGAGATAGAGCGTGCCGCCGTCCGCCGTTTCCAGCAGGCCGGGCCTCAGCAGGTTGCCGTCCGATTCCTCGCCGAAAAGCTCAGCCTCGAAGCGCTCAGGCGTAATCCGCGCGGAATTGACGCTGACAAAGGACTTGTCCGCCCGATTGCTCCAGCTGTGCAGCAGCCGCGCCGCGACTTCCTTGCCCGAGCCTGCGGGGCCGGAAACCAGCAAGCGGCTGCCGGTATTGGCCACTCGCTTCAGAGTGGCACGAACATGATTGATCAGCGGACTGTTGCCCGTGAATTCGTCTGCCGTGGCAAATCCCTGACGGAGCTGGGCATTTTCGCGCCGCAGACGGTCGGTCTCGGTCGCACGCCCAACGAGGTGGAGTAGCTTTTCCGCCTCGAACGGCTTCTCAATGAAGTCGACCGCGCCGCGGCTGATGGCGGCAACGGCAGTGTCGATGTTGCCGTGGCCGGAAAATACAATCACAGGCAATTCCGGCTCGCGTGCCTTGATTGCGTCAAGCACTTCGAGCCCGTCCATCGGGCTGCCGTGCAGCCAGACATCGAGCAATACGAGCGAGGGTCTGCGTGCATCGATTGCTGCGAGCGCGGCAGCGCTGTCGCCTGCTGTCCGGCAATCGTAACCTTCGTCACTCAGCACGCCGGCAACGAGTTCGCGAATGTCACGCTCGTCGTCGACGATCAGGATATCGAGCGCCATTGGGCCTCCATCGGGAAATTGAATGTCATTCCGCAGCTTCCGCAGCAGACTTGCCCGCGACCGGATCGCAGGCAAAACGAAGGGTCACGCTGGCGCCGCCGCTGGGAGCAGTCGCGAAAGTCATCTCGCCGCCATGTTCCTCGACGATCTTGTTGACGATGGCGAGGCCGAGGCCGGTGCCTTTCTCGCGCGTTGTGACATAGGGTTCGACGATCCGCTCGCCGTCCTTTGGCAAGCCGATGCCGTTGTCTTCGATTGCGACATAGATCGCATCGCCATCGCGCCGCATCATAACGGAAATGTTGCCGGCGTAACCAGCTTCTGCTGTCTTTGCCCGGGCCTCGATGGCTTCTATCGCGTTCTTGAGGACATTGGTCATGGCCTGACCGAATTGATGGCGGTCGCAGGCAATTGTCGGCACTTTACCCGTGGCGGTGAAGGAGAAGGCAATGTCCGGCCGTGCGACTTCCTGCAGAAACAAGGCCTGTTTTGCCAGGTCGACTGGGTCCTCGGTGCGGAAAGCGGGTTTGGGCAGCCGTGCGAATGACGAGAACTCGTCGACCATCTTGCGCAAATCACCCACCTGACGAATGATCGTGCTGGTCAGTTCGGCAAAAAGCTCGGGACTGTCGGTAATCTGTTTGCCAAAGCGGCGACTGAGCCGTTCAGTGGCAAGCTGGATCGGCGTCAACGGGTTCTTGATTTCGTGCGCAATGCGGCGCGCGACGTCCGACCATGCGGCCTGACGTTGGTCGAGGAGTTGGCGTGTTATGTCTTCGAAAGTGATGACATTGCCGGTGCCGCTCTTGCCGACCTTGACTGCGAGCGTCAGCAATTCGCTGCCCTTGGAATACTGCACGATGCCACTGGCGACACCCGATTCGACGAGCCCGCTGATCTGCGGGGCGACAGCAGGCAGACTGGTGCCGAGCGGCCCCGGCCCTGCCCGATCGAACAAAAGTCGCTGGGCCGAGCTGTTCATCAACAGAATCTGTCCGTCCTGATCAGTCGAGACAATCCCGGCGGACACCGATTCGATAACAGCTTCGATCAGCGCGCGCCGTTCGTGCAATTGCTGGTTTGCGCTGAGCAGCGCCTGTGTCTGCTTGTCCAGCTGGGCCGTCATGCGGTTGAAGGCGCGGTTGAGCAGGCCGATTTCGTCCGCGCCGCTGCGTCCTTCCACCCGCATGGCAAAATTGCCACTCCCCACGCGACGCGCAGCATCTACAAGGTTGGCAAGCGGCGTCACCTGACGGTCGGCAAAGCGCAGGGCCAGCCAGACGAAAAAGCCGACCAGAGCGAGACTGAGCACGAACAGCGCAACGTTGAAGCGCAATTGCATCACGCGCGCGCGCCGCGTCAGCACTTCGTAGGCCGTAACGATGTTCTGGGCTCGCTGGCCTTGGCTGAGCGCGAGCAAGTCTGACGTGCGCGCGGTGTAGAGATAAACGCCGGAGCGCCGGTCAATCGGGGTTACTGCCTCAATCTTGTTGGCGCTGGGGATGATGACGATCTGTTCGCCGCCGTCGATCCGGCGCAGAGCCTCAGGCGTGATGTGCTGGCGATCGGTATTACTCTGGGGATCGACAATCGCGGCGGTACGCAATTGGCCATCCTCACCCTTCTGGACGATGGCGGATTCATTGAGCCGGCGGTTGATGACCTGGGCGGAATAGAATTCGGCAAACAGCGGACTGGCAATCGATTCCTGGCTGAGGAACGTGCGCAAGTCGCTCGACATCGCAATCGTCTCGCCGGAAACGTCGCTTTGTGTTTGCTCGTAATAGCCGCGGGCCAGCTTGTTGGCATTTTCCAGCAGGCCGCGCGAAGAATCCGAAAACCAGAACTCGACGCCCGACTGGAACAAGGCCGATGCGAATATCACGACCAGCAATGTCGGGATGGCCGAAATCATTGAAAACCAGAATACCAGCTGCACATGCATCCGGCCCGACCCGCCGACCGTTTCAGCAGCGCGCCGCAAGGCCAGACGGCGCCCGATCAGCACCAGAATGGTCATGGCGGGTACCAGCATGCCGATCAGCAGTGTGGCTGTCAGTTCGGATGGAAGCAGCTCGCCTTTTTCCGCCTGGACTGACAGCGTGCGCCAGGCAATTGCCGTCATGGCCAGGAAGAAAATCACTGCGACAGCTTCGATCACGGCAAAGAAATTCGCTCGGCGTGCGCCGACTTGCACACGCCGCCACCAACGGGGCCAGCGCCGCTTGTTCGATGGCAGATCCAGTATCATCGTTGCAGCATTACAACACTGCTGTTGCAGGGCTGCAAGAGTTAACTTTTTCCCGCGAAAGCTGGAGAGCGCTTTGGACGTTAGCGCTGAACATAGTCTTCAGGGTCGATCTCCAGATCGCTGAGGCGCTTGCGCAACGTATTGCGATTAATCCCGAGAACTTGTGCTGCGCGCAGCTGATTGCCGCCGGTGTCGCGAAGGATCGCGGCAAACAGAGGGCGCTCGAAGGCCGCCAGCGCTGCATCATAGACCGTGCCGGGTGCGGGCTTTTCCGCTGCAAGCCAGTGTGATATGCCCCCTGCCAGATCGGTGTTGTCTGAAGTGCCGGTTTCGGTGGGACGGGTCATTTCAAGCAGGCCCGCAACCGTGCTCTCGTCGATCAGCTCCTCACGGGCGAGCAAGGCGAGGCGCATGATGAAATTCTTTAGTTCCCGCACATTGCCGCGCCATGGCTGGCGGGAAAGCAGGGCTGTCGCATCTTCTCTCAGGCGGTGGCGAGGCAGCCCCTCGCTAGCTGCAGACTGCAGGAAATGTCTAGCCAGCGCCTCGATGTCGTCGGGACGCTCGCGCAGGGGTGGCAGAGAGATCGGCACGACATTGATGCGGTAATAGAGGTCTTCGCGAAACTGCCCTGCTGCAATCATCGGTTCGAGATCGCGATTGGTGGCGGCAATGATGCGGGTGTCGATCCGCACTTCCTCGCGCCCGCCAACGCGCCTGATCGATCCCGATTGCAGCGCGCGCAAAAGCCGGGTCTGGGCCTGCATCGGCATATCGCCAATCTCGTCGAGAAACAGCGTGCCGCCCATGGCCTGCTCAAACTTGCCGATGTGACGCGCAACAGCGCCCGTGAAGGCGCCTTTCTCGTGGCCGAACAATTCGCTTTCGATCAGTTCGGCGGGAATGGCAGCAGTGTTGACGGCCACGAAGGGGCCGTCCGAGCGATGGCCAAGCTGATGAATGGCCTCGGCCACCAGTTCCTTGCCAGTGCCGGATTCGCCCAGAATAAGGACTGTAAGGTCATTGCGCAGCACGCGCGTGATCATGCGGAACACGGCTTGCATCGGTGCACTGCGTCCGACGAGCGGCAGGGCCTGACCGGGCTCTTCATTATCTGCACCCGACTGCTCTGCGGCGCGCTGGCCGACGGCCTGGCGCACTGTGCGAGCCAGTTCATCGATATCGAAGGGCTTGGGGAAATATTCGAAGGCACCTGTTCCGCTGGCTCTCACCGCCGTATCGAGAGTGTTCTGTGCCGAGAGAATGACGACCGGCATGTCCGGATCGATCGCGCGGACAGCTCCCAGCGTAGCAATCCCGTCGCCGTCGGGAAGCATCACATCGCTGACCAGCGCGGCAAATCGGCCGCCGCGCAGTTCCTCGTCGCGCGCCGAGATGGTCTCGCAGCGCGTGACGGAAAAGCCTTCCGCTTCGAGCGCTGCAGTGATGACGATCGCTATCGACATGTCATCTTCAACCAGCAGGATATTCATGCCGGGGCGTCTCCTTTTCGGCTTTCCCGCCGTGGTTCATTAGCGAGCGGCAAGTGCAGCCTGAAATGAGTCCAGCCGCCGGCATCATCGCGTTCGTGGCTGATGCGGCCATTCATGTCGCCCACCAGCTTGCGTACCAGCGCCAGGCCCAATCCTTGCCCGCTCTTCTTGGTCGTGACGAAAGGATCGAAAATCCGTTCGCGCATGGCGGGATCGACGCCTGGGCCATTGTCACTGACCCGCAGTTCGATTGGCAGGCGCACTGGCTTGCCACTGATCGTCGAATGAAGCTGCAGCCCGCTGGCAAACCGCGTACGGACCACCACGCGAGGCTTGTTCAGGCCCTGGCAGGCCTCCCGCGCATTGGCGAGCAGGTTGATCAGCACTTGCACCAGCACATCGCCGTTGCCCATCACGGGCGGCAGAGAGGGATCGAATTCCTCCTCGATGCGCGGCGGCATTTTCTTGCCTGCACTGGCGGCCGCGCCCAACACGGCGCTGGCTCGGCGGACGGCTTCGTGCAGATTGCACGGCTCAAGGAGCACCTTGGTACGGCGGCTAAGCGTCTGCATCTGGTCGATCAGCTTGGCGATCCGGTCAACCTCGTCGGCAATCAGACCGGTAAGCGACTTGTCCTGCTCGCTGACTTTTCGGCCGAGCAACTGCGCCGCGCCGCGAATGCCTGCCAGCGGGTTCTTGATCTCGTGGGCGAGAACTTCAGGCGCACGGAGCAAGGCATCATCGGCCCCGCCGGAATCCTCGCCCATTGCTTCAGCGGCGCTGGAATCGTGAAGGGTGAGAATCTGCCAGCCGGGCGCATCGGTCACCGGAGCGACTGTGACATCGAGGCGGCGCGTGCCCATACCCGCCAGTGTCACGTCGATTTCGCGGGCAGAGACCGGACTTTCGCTATCGGCAAGACGTTGCGCCAGCCGGGGCTCATCAAATCCCAGCACTTCGAGAAGCGGCTTGCCCGTGAGCCGGCGCGCGCTTTGCCCCAGGAATTGCTCGGCAGCCGGATTTGCCGAAGCGATCGTCTGCCCCGGTGCCAGCAACAATATGGCCAGAGGCAAGCTGGCCAGCTGGCGCTGGGCATCGGGGGTTGGCGTCATGCGGCCTGGCGCTGATCTGTGTGGCCGGGATCTTTGTGGCCGGCAAGCAGCGGCGCATAGAATTCGTGCAGCGCCCGTACCACGGCTTCGGCGTCGTCGATGAAATTGACCTTGTTGCGGAATTCAGCCGATCCCGGCAGGCCCTTGGTATACCAGCCGAGATGCTTGCGGGCCATCTTAACTCCAGTATCGCGGCCATAGAGCGACAACATGTCTTCGTAATGCTCGAGGATGACAGCAAACTGTTCGGCCAGTGCCGGGTCAGGCAAATGGCCGCCCGTGCGCAGCCAATGCATGGCCTGCCCCAGCAGCCACGGCTTGCCATAGGCTCCTCGCCCGATCATCGCGCCATCCGCGCCAGATTGTTTGAGCGCGCGCGACATGTCATCAATGGTGCAAATGTCGCCATTGACGATCACCGGGATCGAGACGGCATCTTTCACATTGCGCACGAATTCCCAGTCGGCCTGACCTTTGTACATCTGGTTGCGCGTGCGCCCGTGCACCGTGATCATCTTCGCGCCCAAATCCTCGGCAATGCGCGCGAGTTCGGGGGCATTGAGGCTGTCGTTGCACCAGCCCATACGCATCTTCACGGTCACCGGAACCTTGACGGCCTTCACTGTCGCCTCGATCAACCGGGTGGCGAGTGGAATGTCGCGCATCAGCGCGGAACCGGCATCGCCATTGACCACTTTGCGCACCGGACAGCCCATGTTGATATCGATGATGGCAGCGCCGCGATCCTCGACCAACCGGGCCGCCTCGCCCATCTGCTGGGGCTCGCATCCTACGAGCTGCATCGACACGGGCTCTTCGGCTGGATCCCACATCGCCTTTTGCAGCGACTGGCGCGTTTCGCGGATCGCAGCCGGGCTGGCAATCATTTCAGTGACATTGAGGCCCGAGCCATAACGCCGCACCATCTTGCGAAATGGCAAGTCAGTCACGCCGGTCATCGGCGCCAGGATTACCGGGCAGCCGACGGCGACCGGTCCGACGGCAATCGGCTTGAGTTCAGGCGGAGGGGGAAGCGGGTTCATAGCGTGTGCCTAAAATTTAGGCAGCACATAGGGAATTGCCGGGAGAACGGCAAGCAGTTACCCGCATGAGGCAATGAGCGCCTCCGATCCCCCATCGTCTCAGACAATGAAGACCGCAGCAGTCGTCGTCGCGGCCGGTGCTGGTCTGCGCGCGGGGCAGCCGGTTCCCAAGCAATTCGCGCTGTGGCGGGGAAAGCCAGTGGTGCGGCATTCCGTGGAGGCGCTGATTGCCGCTGGTATAGCCCCGATTGTGGTCGCGATTCCGGAAGGCGCCGATCAAGTGGCGGGCGCGGCGCTTGCCGGGATTGCCGGCGTGCGATTGATAACTGGCGGCGAGACGCGCCAGCAGTCAGTGCGCCGCGGGCTGGAGGCGCTGGCCGAGAATGCGCCTGAGCTCGTGCTGATTCACGATGCCGCGCGGCCGATCGTACCTGCGGCAGTGATCGATCGTCTGGTCGAGGCCCTGAATACGCATTCTGCCGCGATTCCTGTGCTGCCAGTGGTCGATTCGCTGGCTGAAGATCGCGGCGGCATGATGCGCAGTGCGGCCGATCGGGAAGTATTGCGGCGCGTGCAGACGCCGCAGGCATTCCGTTTCGCGGATATCTTCGCTGCCCATCAGGCTTGGAGCGATCAGCCATTGGCAGGAGATGACGCGCAAGTGGCACAGGCTCATGGCCTCGCTGTCGCCATGGTGGCAGGAGACGAGACATTGCAGAAATTGACTTTCGCGCATGACTTTGCCGCGCAGATGCCGGCATTGCGGGTTGGTACCGGCTATGATGTCCATTGCCTTGAGGAAGGCGAGGAATTGTGGCTTTGCGGCGTTCGCATCGAGCACACCCACGGTCTTGCCGGGCACAGCGATGCAGACGTAGCCATCCATGCGCTGGTCGACGCGCTGCTGGGCGCATTGGGCGCGGGCGATATCGGCCAGCATTTTCCGCCGAGCGACCCCCGGTGGCGTGGCGCTTCGTCAGACAGGTTTCTGGCCCATGCCGTGGCGCTCGCGGCCGAGGCCGGTTACGGAATTGGCAATATCGACCTGACAATCATTTGCGAAGCGCCCAAGATAGGCCCCCATCGCGAGGCCATGCGCGCCCGCCTTGCGCAGATTGCAGGCATCGATATGAGTCAGGTCAGCGTCAAGGCAACGACGACCGAGCGTCTCGGTTTTACCGGCCGAGGCGAAGGCATCTCCGCCCAGGCGGTCGCAACGCTCCTGCGTATTTGAAGGACCGAATTCATGCGTCTTCCATCCGCTTCCATATGCGGCGCGATTGCCTCGCTGGCGCTGGCCCTGACGCCTGTGGCAGCGCAGGCAGCGACATCGCCGCCTTGCCTCTCCGCGGACGAGTTTACCGCGCTTTCGAGCTATGCCTTGCCAAGCATCATCACCGGCGCCAGCGAGCGCTGCGCCGCTTCGCTCCCTGCCGATGCCTGGTTGCGCCGCAATGGCAGCCAGTTGGCGGCGCGCTATTCGCAGGCGAAGCCGGCGGCATGGCCGATTGCCAAGGCCGCATTCCTCAAAATGGGTGGCGGTATGGGAAACACGCAGGCAACTGATTTGCTCAAGTCCCTGCCCGACGCGTCGCTGCAACCCATGGTGGACACCCTGATCTCAGGTATGGTCAGCCAGCGTCTGCCGACTGATCGCTGCATCAGTGTCGATCGGCTTGTGCGGGTGCTGTCGCCCCTGCCCGCGGAAAACACGGCCGAATTGATCGCGCTGGCTGCCGGATTGGGCGCGAAAAGCGGCCAAGCCCGGATCGGCGCATTCGCGATTTGCCCTGCCTGACGCGGGGCGGTATGGCGCGCGCGAAATGAGCGGGAATTTACCAGTGGTGCGACGCATTGTGGCCGCAGGTGCGGCGCTCGGGCTTTGCCTGTCAGGACCGGCCATGGCTGCGCAGCCACACGCGCCCACTTGCCTGACATCGGCGGAAATGCACGGGATGGTCGCCTATTTCCTGCCCACGGTTCTCGACAAAGTGGCAGCGGGCTGTGCGGTCCATTTGCCTGCCGGAAGCTATCTGATCAACGGAACTTCGGGCCTGCGCGGCAGCCTGGCGCGTGACAGGGAAGCGGCCTGGCCGATGGCGCGCGCGGCTTTCTTCAAGTTTTCCAAGCCTGAGGATGTGAAGACGTTGGCAAGCCTGTCTAACCGCGCCCTGCGCCCGCTGGTCGATGACATGCTGGAGCAGAAGATGGCAATACCCGTCTCGCCGGCTATCTGCGGCGAAGTGAATGCCATCGCCCAGGCGCTCGCACCGCTCGATCCGGGGCAGACTGTCCACTTGGTCGCCACGATCCTTGCCGCCGCCGCGCGCAATGACTCAAAACTGCGCTCTTGCCCCCGCGGCGCGGCCTGAAGAAGGATAGAGAGCCTTGCCCCTGCTACCGGCCGACATCGCCGCCCTCGCCGCCCGCGTGATTGCCGAAAATGCAGCGGCAGGGCGCACCGTGGCTGTGGCGGAAAGCTGCACCGGCGGGCTCGTCAGCGCAGCGCTGACTGAGATTGCCGGATCATCGGCAGTGTTTGATCGCGGATTTGTTACTTATTCAAACGAAGCCAAGCATCAGATGCTGGGCGTATCCGAGGAAATTCTCGATGCCTTCGGCGCGGTTTCGGTGGCCACGGTCTGGGCAATGGCCCAAGGCGCGCTCAAGCACAGCAAGGCCGATATTGCCGTCGCGATCAGCGGCATTGCCGGACCAGACGGTGGATCGGCTCAGAAGCCCGTTGGCACAGTCGTCTTTGCCCGGGCACTGCGCGGCGAAGAAGAGGTCGATGCGGAAGAACGGCTGCTAGACGGCTCCAGCCGCGAGGCGGTGCGCAGTCAGGCGACGCTGGTGGCGCTGGAATTGCTGCTGCCGTAAAGCGCGGCCGCGCGTTGCTCGAATGCGGCCACCATCTTGCGAAAAGCCTTGTCGACATATTGCCCGGCCAGTTTTTCGAACAGCGGATTGCGGAAACTGAAGCTGACGGAAAAATCGACTTCACAGGCATGTTCGCCAAGCGGGCGGAAGCGCCAGACGTTGTCGAGGTCGCGCATCGGTCCATCAAGGTAGTGAACCCGGATTTCTTCGGGCCGCGATTTCTCGACTTTCGACGTGAATTTCTCCCGCAGCGCTTTGAAGCCGACGAGCATGTCGGCAATCATTTCGCGCCCGTCATCTGACTTGACCCGCGTGGCCACTACCCAGGGCAGAAAGTCGCCATAATGCGCGACGTCAGCCACCAGGTCGAACATCTGCTCTGCACTGTAAGGCATGGTGCGTTGTTCGCGGATCGAAGACATCAGGCGCGGCCCTGGTTCAACTTTGCCTCGCGCGCTGCTCGCATCGCCTTGAAATCGTCGCCCGCATGATAGCTTGACCGAGTGAGCGGGCTGGCCGCGACCTGGAGAAAGCCCTTGGCCCGCGCGATGGCGCCATAGGCGTCGAATGCCTTGGGCGTGACGAATTCCTTCACTTCTGCATGCCTGGGTGTCGGGCGCAGGTATTGTCCCATGGTGAGGAATTCGATGTCGGCGCAGCGCATGTCGTCCATCACCTGATGCACTTCCAGCCGTTCTTCGCCGAGGCCCAGCATGATGCCGGACTTGGTAAAGATTGCAGGATTGTGGCGCTTTACTGTCTCCAGCAACTTCAGCGATGCGTAATAGCGCGCGCCCGGACGGATCGTCGGATAGAGCCGGGGCACGGTTTCGAGATTGTGATTGTAGACGTCTGGCCCAGCCGCGACGATTGCCTCTACTGCGGCTTCCATCCGCCCGCGGAAATCGGGCGTGAGGATCTCGATCGTGGTTGCGGGCGTTGCGGACCGAAGCGCCTCGATCACCTTGACGAACTGCCCCGCTCCGCCGTCGGGCAGATCGTCGCGGTCGACTGACGTCACGACGATATGTTCAAGCCCTAGCTTTGCCGCCGCTTCTGCGACATGGCCGGGCTCGGTCGTATCGACCTTGCCAGGCATCCCGGTCTTGACGTTGCAGAAGGCGCAGGCCCGTGTGCACGTATCGCCAAGAATCATCACGGTGGCGTGCTTCTTGGTCCAGCATTCGCCAATGTTAGGGCAGGCCGCTTCCTCACACACAGTGTTGAGGCCAAGCCCGCGCATGAGATCGCGGGTTTCGCCGAAAGCGCGCGAAGTTGGCGCCTTGACACGGATCCAGTCGGGCTTGCGCTGGCGCTCAATTCTGGGTTCGGAAGCGATATCGTTCATTGCCGCCAGATAGGCGCATCGATGGGCCCTTGCCAGAGGCAATTTCCGGCGCCATTGGCAAAGGCATGAGCGACCACCTGTCATCCGAATTCGGCCGTCTCGTTGACGGCTATCGCCGGTTCCGCAAAAGTGGCTGGGCATCCAATCGCGATCGCTGGGCAACCTTGGGCGAAGGCCAGCAGCCGCAGGTCATGGTGATTGCCTGCTCAGACAGCCGCGTTGACCCTTCACAGATTTTCGATGTCGATCCCGGCGAGATTTTCGTGGTCCGCAATGTCGCCGCAATGGTGCCGCCGTTTGAGACGACGCCCGGCCACCACGGCGTGTCTGCCGCGCTGGAATTCGCGGTTCAGGTGCTGAAGGTGAAGGAAGTGGTCGTCATGGGCCATGGCATGTGCGGCGGCTGCAAGGCGGCCCTAACACGCGAATTGCATGGCGCAGAACCTGGCGACGGCGGTTTCGTTGCCGACTGGATCGCACTTCTCGATGAAGCACGCGAGGAAGTGGCCGCCGAGCATGGAACCGAAGGCCGCGCGGCCGAGCGGGCGATGGAACAGGCTGGCGTCAAAGTCAGCCTGCAGAATCTGCGGACTTTCCCTTGCATTCGCTCAAAGGAGCGGAGCGGCGAGCTGAAGCTGTCGGGCGCCTTTTTCGCCATCAGCGACGGGCTGCTTCACGTGCTGGATGAAGCAACTGGCGAGTTCGCGCCGGTTACCTGATCGCAAATGACAAAGGGGGCGGTTTCCTGCCCCCTTTGCACCTGATCGTCATTGCAGAGTTCAGGCCGCAGGTCGGGCCTTGGATGCCGCATAAAGCGACCAAAGGCGCGCAATGGACTGGCGCGGGCCGGTCACTTTCGCGAATGTGGCCTGTGCGCCGGCGTAGTCGCCCAGATCGTACTGGGCGATGCCAATGCGAGTGAGTAGACGAGGTGTGTCAGCGCCGGGCTTGGTCAGCGCGATGTTGTAAAGCTCCTGCGCCTTAGCCGTCTCACCATAGCTGAGCAGTGCATCAGCTGCGCCGCTGACCGTCACGCCGCTCGCCGCAGACGCGCGAGCATCGCGTTCCAGTCCCGGCAGAGACGCACGGTCCGTTGCGATGCGTCCGGACGCTGTGGTGCGAGCATCGACGATGAAAGGATCATTGGCCTTGAGCTTGCCAGCGGCAATGCCTGCATCGATTACTTTCAGGACTTCGCCAGGCAGACGCCGCGCGTCCGCCGCCTGGATATATTCGATGTAGTCGCGCTCTTCGGCATAGGTATTCGAGCGGCCCATCAGTCGCATCAGGTCGAGTGTTTCCTGCGGGGCGAATTTGCCGACTTCGCGGACCACAGCGATTGCGCCCGCCCAATTTGCACTGCTGGGATAGGCTTGCACCAGGTCAGTCGAGAAGCTCACAGCCTGATCGAGCAGCTGCGCCTTGTAGGCAACGCCGAGGCCGCGGCGATACCAACTTTCGGGCGCCTTGCTGGGAGTGGCGTTGCGGCGAGTGATGGCCTGTCTCAAGACAGTAAGGCCCTGCGCATTCATGTTTTCCGCGAAGTAGCTCTCGGCCAGCAGACCATCAAGATCGTTCTCGGTAAATCCGCCGGCAATGGAAGCCTGGATGGCAGTGCGCGCGGCGGCGTAATCCTTCTGGTCGAAAGCAAACTGGCCGACATAATACTGGAGGCGCGGCACATCGGCAGGGTTGGCCTTGCCGCTGGCGATCATCGCTTCAAGGCCGCGGCGCTGAACGCGAGTGTCTTTCATAAGATCGCCCATCGGGATAGCCAGCGATCCCGCGCCATACCTGTCGTCAGGTGTCGTCGCGGCGGCAAAAAGGGCATCGAGTTGGCCCTTCTCCGCCGTCAGCAACGCGCCGAGCGCGGAAGTGGCAGCGTCCAAATTGGCCTGGGCCTGCGTGCGTGCGGGGCCACGAGCTTGTTGCAGCGCGGCCTGAGCGCTCGTAACATTGGCGCGGGCGGCAACGACGTCGGGGCGAGCCTTGGCCGTTTCAATCGCTTTGGCCATGTTGGCGTAAAGCGGCTTGAATCCGTTCGACAGGGAAACCTTGGGAGCCGCCGCCGCGGGTTTGTCGGCAGCAACTGCTGGAGTTGCCGCAAAGGGGGCGGAACAGGCGAGCGCGAGAACGAATGCAGAGCCAAGCGTGTGGCGGTAAGCCCGGCGATCGAGACGGCGGACGGTGCGGTTGAACATTAAAAGGCCTCCTCAAAACTGCGGCTGGAATCGCAATGCGCCGCCCCAATTGCATTAGATGCGCCATAGGCCCGGATTTATTGGCTTGGCAACTCTTGGCGCTGCTAGCCCTGCTCCACTGAACCCTGATTGAATGCCTTCTGTCGCCGGTGTTCAGCATATGTGGAAAAGAAGCCGTCAAAAGGGCCATTTCGGGCGGTGTGACTGGTGTTTGAAGATAGCATCGCCTAGGGCCTTGGCTTCACCCTTTCCGGCAAACAGAACAAGCGTTTTTCCGCGTGAGCGACGACACCGAAACACTCGAAAATCCAGCCCCGATGGGTGAGTACACGCGCGTCGACATCGTCGACGAGATGAAGACGAGCTACCTCGACTACGCGATGAGCGTGATCGTGGCGCGCGCGCTTCCCGATGTGCGCGATGGCCTCAAGCCAGTGCACCGTCGCATCCTGTTTGCCGCTCAGGAAGGCGGCATGGTCGCCGGGCGCCCTTACCGCAAGAGCGCCAAGATCGTCGGCGACGTGATGGGCAACTATCACCCGCACGGCGACAGCGCGATCTACGACGCACTGGCGCGCATGACTCAGGACTGGTCGATGCGCCTGCCGTTGATCGACGGCCAAGGCAATTTCGGATCGATGGACCCCGATCCGCCGGCTTCGATGCGCTACACCGAAGCGCGGCTGGCCCGTGTCGCCAACAGCCTGCTCGATGATCTCGACAAGGACACGGTCAATTTCGTCGACAACTATGACGGCTCGCGCCAGGAGCCTTCAGTGCTTCCGGCGCGCTTTCCCAACCTGTTGGTCAACGGCGCCGGCGGCATTGCCGTGGGTATGGCAACCAACATCCCTCCGCATAACCTCGGCGAAGTGATCGATGGCTGCCTGGCCTTCATCGAAAACCCGGCGATCACTGTCGATGAGCTGTTCCAGATCATTCCGGGACCGGACTTTCCGACTGCGCCGATTATTCTTGGCCAGTCGGGCGCGCGCAGCGCCTACAATACCGGCCGCGGATCGATCCTGCAGCGTTGCCGTCACGAGATTGAGGAAGGTCGAGGCGATCGTCGCTCGATCGTGTTGACTTCGATGCCCTATCAGGTTGGCAAGAACGGTCTGGTTGAAAAGATCGCTGAAGCCGCCAAGGACCGGCGGATCGAGGGCGTATCCGACATTCGCGACGAATCGAGCCGCATGGGCGTGCGCGTGGTGATCGATCTCAAGCGCGATGCGACGCCCGAAGTGGTGCTCAACCAGCTGTGGCGGCACACCCCTGCCCAGTCTAGCTTTCCGGCAAACATGCTGGCGATCCGAGGCGGCCGCCCTGAAACGCTGAACTTGCGCGATTTCATTCAGGCCTTCATCGCTTTCCGCGAGGAAGTGATTACCCGTCGTACCAAGTTCGAGCTGAACAAGGCGCGCGACCGGGCGCATATCTTGCTGGGTCTGGTGATCGCCGTCACCAATCTTGATGAGGTGGTGCGGATCATTCGCGGCTCGCCGAATCCGGCAGCCGCGCGGGCCGCTTTGCTGGCGCGCGAATGGCCGATTGGTGATATTGCGCAATACATTGCGCTGGTGGAAGCGATCGAGCCCAATGCCGATCAGGAAGGTGGGACCTACCGGCTTTCCGAGGCGCAAGTGCGCGCCATCCTCGACCTTCGCCTTCACCGCCTTACCGCGCTGGGCCGCGACGAGATCGGCGGCGAACTGCAGGTGCTGGCCGATGCCATTGCCGAATATCTCTCGATCCTGGCTGACCGCGTGAAGCTCTACGGCGTTATGCGCGATGAGCTGGTGGAAGTGCGCGATGCCTATGCCACGCCGCGCCGCTCCGAAATCGCGCCGGCTTGGGACGGAATCGAAGACGAAGACCTGATCGAGCGCGATGACATGGTGGTGACTGTCACCATGGACGGCTACATCAAGCGCACCCCGCTTTCCACGTTCCGGGCTCAGAACCGCGGCGGCAAAGGCCGCGCGGGCATGGCGACCAAGGATGAGGACGTCGTCTCCTCGATGTTCGTCACTTCGACGCACAACCCTGTGCTGTTTTTCTCGACTGCGGGCAAAGTCTATCGCCTCAAGGTCTGGAAGCTGCCCGAAGGTGGCCCTGCCACGCGCGGCCGCCCGATTGTCAACTTGCTGCCCGCGCTTGACAAGGATGAGACCATTGCCGCGGTCATGCCGTTGCCCGAGGATGAAGGCGAATGGGGCAAGCTCAACATCGTTTTCGCTACAGCGAAAGGCAATGTGCGGCGCAATTCGATGGATGCCTTCGCCAACATCCCTTCGAACGGCAAATTTGCCATGCGTTTCGAGGAAGGCTCGGATGATCGCCTGATTGGCGTCGCTCTGCTCGAACCCAGCGACGATGTGCTGCTCGCCAGCCGTCAGGGCAAGGCGATTCGCTTTGCCGGCGATGACGTTCGCGAATTCCAGAGCCGCACTTCCACTGGCGTGCGCGGCATGATGCTGAAGGGCGATGACGAAGTCATTTCGCTGTCGATCCTCCACCGTGTCGGCACCACGGCCGAAGAGCGCGAGGACTATGTCCGCTTCGCGCCCTGGAAGGGCGAGAAGGAAGGCGAGCCGTCGCTGTCGCCCGAGCGCTATGCCGAAATGCAGGAGCGCGAACAGTTCATCCTCACGGTCTGCGCCAATGGCTATGGCAAGCTTAGCTCAGCCTACGAATACCGCCGCACCGGTCGCGGCGGCCAGGGCATCACCAATATCGACAACATCGGCCGCAACGGCCCGGTGGTGGCGAGCTTCCCGGCGACCCCGGCCGACCAGTTGATGCTGGTCACTGATCAGGCCAAGCTGATCCGCCTGCCACTGGAAAGCCTGCGGGTGATCGGGCGCGGCAGCGCGGGTGTGCGGCTGTTCAACGTGGCGGACGAGGAACACGTCGTCAGCGCGGTGCGACTTGCCGATGAGGGCGGCGATGACGAAGCTGAAGCCGACGATGCCGGCACTGCCGCCGATGGCGGAGTTGAAGCGTGAGCGATCATCCGAAAATCGCATACAAGGTGCTGACACGTGAGGAATTTGCCCAGTGGCAGGAGGATGGCACATTCGCCGGATCGCCTGCTGATCTGGCCGATGGCTTCATTCACCTCTCCACCATCGATCAGCTCAGCGGAACGCTGCAGAAGCACTTCAGCGGCATTTCAGGGCTGCATATCGCGCTAATCGACCTGACTGCGTTGGGGGACACTGTCCGCTGGGAGCCATCGCGCGGCGGGGCGCTGTTCCCCCATGTCTATGGCGACCTGCCGTTTGCGGCGATGACCAGTTTTGAGCGGCTGCCTTTTGCCATTACATAGAGGCGAAGTGTGGGCTCAGCATTTGAGCGCGGCGATCGCATCCCTGAAAATGCTGACTTCCGCCTCGGTGATTAGGCCGTAATTGTAGAGACTGAATTCGCGGGTGCCGCGATCCACTTCGTCCTGCAGACCGGGCAATTTGCCGCCGCGCGCGGCAACGCGCTGTGCCGGGGTGACGACTGTAGGTTCCGGCAGCCGCGAAACAGTACACAGTGTCGACAACAAGTGCGGCGTGGCCAGTTCCGCGTTGAGGGTGGCGGTTAGCAGGTTTTCCGCCGGGTCCGCCGGACTGAGATCGACCTGTCCCACGGCATCCAGAAATTCGCGGTACAAGGCCGCATTGCGCGCCTCGCCCAGCAGCTCGCGATAAGGATTGCCGACATTGGTGGCGAGCACTGACTTGCCCCCGACGCTGGTATCAACCAGCCTGATCAGCTCGATTGAAGCGCGCACGTGCAGTTCGGCAAAAGCAGTCACTTCGGCATCGGCAGCAATTGCGGCCTTCTGGTCGGTAATGTCGCTGCCTGCCTCGATGGCCGAGGAAATGTAAGTCAGGGCCTTGGCGCGGATTGCTTCGACATCAAGCCCGGCTGTCTTTCCGCGCGCCTGGCACGATCCGCAGAAACACATACTTGACAGGGCCTTCGCGAATGGCGGGATGGCCACCATCACGCGCGGGCGCATCCAGTCGAAATCGGCGGCATAAGGAAGCACTGCTTCCAGCCTCAGCACGGCCGTGCCGAATTGCCCTGAAATGTCTGCGCACAGTGCGGCAAGATAGGCGCGCACATCCTCATTGGCGGCACAGACGCCCGAGCCGTTGAGTTCGCCGCCAGGGCGGACCCGCGCCGTGTCCGGGTAGGCATCTCTGATCCACGGCTGGAAAAGCGTGATGGTCCATGAATTAAGGTCCAGGCCGATTTTAGCCGAATGATCTGCGGCGCGCGGCCAGGCGGCAGTAATGCTCCGGTCTGCGTGAACCGCTGGCTTGATCCTGCCATAGCCTTGCTCGCTCGCCGGAAAGAAAACGCCGCCGCGCGCGCTGTGGAAGTAGTGAAACCCTTCGCGCGGTGAGATGGAATCGATCGGGTGATAGGTACCAGCCAGGTCAATGGCATCGAATCCTTCGCCAGAAATACGGTCGAGTGTTTCATCGACACCGAGGCGGGCGAGATCCCAGGGATAGCAATATGTCGTCGTGCGCATGGTGCTTACTATGTCTGCCCTCGGCACAAGGCAACCGGAAGCAAAGTTCCGGTCGCGAAGTGGCGGCAAGAGCGCTAAAGGCGCGGCCATGAGTCATGACATCCACATTATCGGCGGGGGCCTGGCCGGGAGCGAAGCGGCATGGCAACTCGCTAGGCGCGGGCTCAGGGTCCGCTTGTCGGAAATGCGCGGCGCTCCAGCCGAATTGGGCGGCGATATGACCGATGCGCACCAGACGGCAGGCCTTGCTGAGCTGGTCTGTTCGAACTCGTTCCGCTCCGACGACGATGAAAACAATGCGGTCGGGCTGCTGCATCATGAAATGCGCATGCTGGACTCGCTGGTCATGGCGGCTGCGGCAAAAGCACAGGTTCCGGCGGGATCGGCGCTGGCAGTGGACCGCGATGTCTTTTCCGCTGAAGTGGAAGCCGCGCTGGCTGCGCAGCCAACGCTGACTGTGGTGCGTGAACGTATTGATACGCTGCCGTCTGCCGGTCTGACGATCGTTGCAACCGGGCCGCTCACCGCCGCCAGTCTGGCCCAGAGCATTGGTGCGGCAACGGGGGCGGAGTCACTCGCTTTCTTTGATGCCATTGCGCCCATCGTTCACCGCGATTCGATCGACATGGACCTTTGCTGGATGGCCTCCCGCTGGGACAAGGGAGATACCAAGGACTACATCAACTGCCCGATGACCCGTGAACAGTATGAGGCGTTCCACGCTGGGCTGCTGGCGGGCGAAAAGACCGTATTCAAGCAGTGGGAAGCCAACACGCCTTATTTCCAGGGCTGCATGCCGATCGAAGTGATGGCGGAGCGAGGGCTTGATACGCTGCGCTTTGGACCAATGAAGCCTGTAGGGCTCGACGATCCTCGCAGCGCAACACCGGAATTTCCCAATGGCCGCTGGCCACACGCGGTTGTCCAGCTGCGGCAGGATAACAAGCTCGGTACACTGTGGAACATGGTCGGCTTCCAGACGAAGCTGAAACATGCCGAGCAAGTCCGACTGTTCCGCACAATACCCGGTCTGCAAAATGCGGAGTTTGCCCGCCTGGGCGGACTGCACCGCAACACCTTCATCAATTCGCCAATGCTGCTCGACCGCCAGCTTCGGCTCAAGAGCTCGCCGCATGTGCGCTTCGCCGGACAGATCACGGGATGCGAGGGTTACGTTGAAAGCGCTGCGGTGGGCCTGGTTGCGGGGCTGATGGCTGCTGCCGAACTGGGCGGAACGCAGTGGGCTTCCCCTCCCCCCACTACGGCTCTCGGCGGCCTGCTCGCGCACATAACCGGCGATGCGGATGCTGAGACATTTCAGCCCATGAATATCAACTTCGGACTTTTCCCGCCACTCCACGAAGTGGCGAAAAAGCAGCGAAAATCAGCATATACCGATCGCGCCAAAGCCGAACTCAATGGCTGGATCGCTGCAAACAAGCTGCCGCTGCCGCAAAGCGCCAGCGCGCCGTAAGTCGATCCAGCAGCACCTGCGTCGCGATCTGGTGTGGGGCGGTGTGCAAATTCACTAGAGCGGCCAAAGCGTCAGTCTTCCGCCGCATCATCGTCTGAACTCTCCGCGGCGGCTCCTCTCGGGGCCGCCGCTTTCGGTCTGGCAGGGGCGCAATTGCAGGTTGGCTTGGCTCGCGCCTTGGGTTTGGTCGCGGCAAATTCTTCGCGGGTCAGCGCATTGTCGCGATTGCCATCGGCATTGCGGAACCGCGTGGACGTTTTGACCGCCCATTCCTGAAAAGTCAGCAGGTTGTTGCCGTCGGTATCCAGCTTGCGAAAGGCGCTGGCGCGGGGCGCGAGCATTTCGTTTGCGGTGATCCGGCCATCGCGATTGTGATCAAGGCGGTCGAAGCGGCGTTGTTCGCGAGTCAGCGGATCAGCTTCGGGTGGAGCGAGGCCGCGCCTGCCGGCGGCATCGGCAAAGGGCAACGGTTCATCGCCTGTCGCCGCAGTGGGTGCATCGGGCGGCGGCGCCCCGCTCTCGGTTGCCGCCCTTCCCTGCCACCAGAACAGGCCCGCGCCCACCAGAAAAAGCGCGGCAACGGCCCCCAACACGATGCGATTCACCCCGTCCCCCTCCGTTACCTGCCCAATAGACCTGCTCGCAAAGCCGTGAGCGCCGCCCCAGCGCCGGATAGCGCGGAAATCGCAATGTTGCGCCGAATGGATCGCGCCGCAAGGGCATGCAGCACGGCCAGTGGCCGTAAACTGCGCGGAAGGCTCGCCTGCTGCCAATTCCGCGAAGAGGCGAGCTGCAGGGCCGCTTTGCGCTCCCGTTCATCTGACAAGTGTGCGGCAATATCCGCAAGCGCCCAGTTCTCTCCCATGCGCCGGGCATCGATACGGTGCTTTTGCGAGCCTGCGAGCGCGGCAAAGGCATTTCCGCGGCTCTGGGCCAGCAAGTCCAAAGCTTCGGCTGGAAGCGGCGTGGGCCCTGTCAATGCCTCCCAGCCCTCGGCCAGACCTGACAAAACACCGCGCTCTCCGGGCCAGGACTGCAGGGCTTCGATGAGGGGATCAGCGCCGGCTTGAGTCAGATCGCTGGAAGCAATCTGTTCGCGCCACCAGCTGAGCCGAAGCTGCGCCAGCATCGGTTCGCGCGAATTGCGCACAATACCGGCAAAGCGGGCATCGAGGGCGAAAAAGGCCAGCAGGGCAGTCCGGCTAGCCTCCGGCGCATAACCGAGTGACAATCGCTGCAGCGGAGCCACGGTGTCCAGCAGGGTCTGGTTCACGCCTTCCCCACTTTCTGAAAATCCCCGGGTCTTTCTGCGTAAGGGCCGGTTATGCCTACCAATTGTTAATCCTATTCGTGGATAGGGTAGTAAGGAACACTGCTTATTCGCGTGCAGTAATCGAGGGGCAAACCATGGCAAGACATATCGCCACCCGGCTCTGGCACGCAATCAAGCGCATCGGAATCGATCGCAGCGCAAACGTCATGTTGATGGCGGGCCTCTCCCTGCCCATTCTGATTGGCATGGCCGGCTTGGCTATCGAAGGCGGCGGTTGGTACCAGACCAAGCGTTCGATGCAGAACGCGGCGGATGCGGCTGCTCTCGCTGCTGCGACCAATGCAACGACGAGCTACATTGCCGAGGCAAAGGCAGTCACATCGCAGTACGGTTACACCCACGGCAGTGACAGCGTGTCAGTCGCAGCCATCAATACCGCTACCTGTCCTGACGGCGCGACAACTTGCTATCAGGTTACCATTACAAAAAGCGTGCCGCTGACGCTTTCGCGCCTTGTCGGCTTTGAAGGCAGCGGCGTGCAGAACTCCCGGCAGGTCATCTCGCTGTCATCTGCAGCCGTGGCCAAAAGGATTACAAGCCCGCGCGAATACTGCATCCTTGCTCTGAACACTGTTGGTACCGCGCTGACCTCTAACGGTGCGCCGTTTGCCGATCTCAATGGCTGCAATGTCATGTCCGACTCGGACGCGACCTGCAATGGTTCCGACCTCGATGCCACCTACGGCGATGCCGCGGGAACCAACAATGGCTGCGGCGACACGCAGAATTCGAATGTTCCGGTCTTGCCCGATCCTTACAGCGCAAAAGCCAGCAACATTCCGACCAACACGTGCAGTTCCTACCCGCAAGCGACAGTGGCCAACAACGACAAGACTGTTTCCAGCCTTGGCAGTGCGACAGGCATCCGCGGCACGTATAGTACCACAGGCGACTGGAACATCTGTGGCGACCTTGTCCTCACAGGCGACGTGACGCTGACCGGATCAAGCGTAGCCATCAATATTTACAATGGCGACCTGTTGACGAATGGATATACCATCCGGACAGCATCCGGCGCGGCTGCGACCATCGTGTTTACTGGGACCAATAGCGGGGGTTACACGCATCGTCCCTGGACGACTGGCGCAATCGACATCAAGGCGCCCAGCTCCGGCCCCTGGTCCGGTACTGCGCTCTATCAGGACCCTGCGATCACCTCTGGCGTTGATATCGACTACGCCGGTAACAACCCCAAGACCCCGGTTTGGGACATCAGTGGTCTGGTTTATATGCCCCGTGCCAACGTCCAGTTCAGCGGCGTCGTCAACAAGGCGAGCAATGGCAATGCCTGCTTTGTCATGGTGATCTATAACCTGGTGATCAACGGCAATGGTTCGATCTTCCAGCAGACCGGCTGTGCCAGCACCGGCCTTACCCCGCCGACCGGCATGAACGCCACGCGTGCAACGTTGGTGAGTTGAGCGATGCGACTTTTCTCCATCATACGAAGTTGCCTGCGTTTCCTGCGCGACGAGAGCGGTGCGGCGGCGGTTGAGTTCGCCCTGGTGGCCGGCACGCTGGTTTCGCTCATGCTCAACGGCATCGAGATCGGCCGCTATTATTTCATCCGGATGGAAGTGCAGAATGCCACTCAGATGGCAGTTCAATCGGTTTGGAAAATTTGCGATACAGCTGCGGAAAATCCGGTTACGGTTCGTTGCAGTGGTCGCACTTCGGCCATCACTCGCGGCCTGCAATCGACAACGCTTGGCAGTAATGTCACGCTTGCCACCGGTTATCCGACAGAAGCCTATTATTGCACGTCGACATCGACCGGCGCTTTGCAGAATGTCGGCGCAGTGACCAGCGCGCGGCCTGCGGATTGCACGGCTGCCGGCAGTTCGACCGACATACCCGGCAATTATCTGATCGTCAGGGGCGAATACGCCTATTCCCCGTTGTTTCGCGGCATCACCATCGGTACGTCCTTGCCGACGAACATCCAGGCAACTTCAACGATGAGGATGCGCTGATGGCTCGCTTGCGCAATCTGCTGCAATGTCTCGCCGATCTCAGGGGATCGAGCACGGCCGAATTCGCCATAGTGGCGCCCGCCGCGCTGATGATGATGATCGGCGGCATGTATGTGTCGATGCTCGGCTTCACTGCTGCCAGTCTGCGCTATGCGACCGAGCAAGGCGCACGCTGCGCCTCGATCAATTCCACGCTTTGCGGCACTGCAACCGATGCGCAAAATTATGCCTTGAGTCAGTTCAAGAACCTGTCGGGCAATACGGCGACTTTCACCGCGACGAGTGATACTTGCGGGCAGAAGCTCGTCGGTTCAGTCTCTTACTCGATGAATCTTGCCACCTATCGACTGGTGGTTCCCCTCTCGGCGAGCTCCTGCTTCCCCTGACAGACGGGCGGGTCGTGAGGAATATTTCTCAACCTGTTAACCATCTCTCTTGACCAAGCTGATACGCCGGAAGCGCTAAGCGGTTGCATCGCTGCCCCTTCGTCGAAAGTTGGCCATGGTTCCGCTGCCCGGACTACTGAAATCGCTGTTTGGCGGCCTGGGTGCCCTGCTGCGCGATTCACGGGGCAATACCTCGCTGATCGTCGCCGCATCGATCGTTCCGCTGCTTGCCATGGTGGGCGGAGGGATCGACATGGGTCGCAGCTATCTTACCGAAAGCCGCCTGCAACAGGCTTGTGATGCCGGCGTTCTGGCCGCGCGCAAGAAGCTCGGCTCGACCGTAGTCACGGACGGCCTTGTCCCTGCGAATGTCGCGACGAACGGCAACAAATTTTTCAACATCAATTTCCGCACAGGCACCTACGGTACCACCAACCGTAGTTTTGCCATGACGCTTGAATCGGACTATTCGATCAGCGGCGTGGCGACGGCTGACGTGCCCACCACGATCATGAAGCTGTTCGCTTTCACCAAGGTGCCTGTCCGCGTCGTGTGCGAGGCTCGCCTCAACTACACCAACACTGACGTAATGATGGTGCTGGACGTCACGGGCTCGATGAACACCACCAATCCGGGGGATACCCAGTCCCGGATGAATGTCATGAAATCGGTCGTGCAGAATTTTCATGCCCAGCTCGAAGGCAGCAAGGGACCGGGAATCCGCATCCGGTATGGCTTTGTACCTTATGCAGTGAACGTGAATGTCGGTGGATTGCTGGCCGACGACTGGGTTGTCAAAAACTGGACCTATCAGTCGCGCGAAGATGTCGACGTCAGCACTTCTACGTATGTGTATAACTGGACCTATCAGCAGAACTGGAGGGATGTCTCTGGCAGCTATGGAGAGTCGGTTTCTTCGAGCTATGCGGCGACGTACCATGCACCGACGGCAGCGACGCCGTGGAAATCCGAAACCGAGCCTGGATCGCCGGGTTCGCCGGCATGGTATTCATGCGACCGGGGGAATCCGGCGGGAACCTATACCTACAATTTCAGCGTGATTTCGACGACAAGCGTGCCGTTTACGGGGCCGCCGTCAGGCACCAAAACCACCAAGCTCATTCGCATCACCGAGGACGGTACGCGCTATTGGCAGAGGCTGAGCGGGACGACTTGTGAAATTGTCGCGAGCAACTTCAATAACAAGATCCGCGAATACGAAGAAGTCACGCAGCCTGCCTATGGCACCAGCACGACCAAATCGAACCACTATGCCCCGCTTGCCAAGGACGTCAGCAACTGGCGATACGAAACCAGTGGTTGTATCGAAGAGCGCGATACCTACGAGATCAACGACTACAATAACGTCGATTTCAACCGGGCGCTGGACCTCGATATCGATCGGGTTCCGACCAAAGGGCAACCCGCGACACAATGGCGGCCCTATTATCCCTACATCATCTTCGGCCGCACGCTGGATTGGCGAGGGAACGGGAGCTGGTCTGTCCCCGAAGTGACGGACAACAACTGGTATTTCCAGCCGGCCAACTATTCCTATCTCGTCGCCTGCCCGGCTCCTGCGCGCAAACTTGCCGAGATGACTGCCAGTGATATCACAAGCTATCTTTCCACTCTCTCGGCTGCGGGAAAGACCTATCACGACATAGGAATGATCTGGGGTGGCCGGCTGATTTCTCCCACCGGCCTGTTCGCCGCCGAGAATGCTGCACTTGCCGGCAAACCGACCAATCGTCACCTGATATTCCTGACTGACGGTCAGACCGAACCGCTCGACCTCACTTACGGGGCTTATGGCATCGAACCGCTTGATCAGCGGCGTTGCTCGGGCGCAACCTGCTCTACCAGTAACCTCACTACCATCGTCGAAAGCCGCTTCGCCGTTGCCTGCAACGAAGTGAAGAAGCGCAATGTCACTGTCTGGGTGATCGGCTTTGGCACGACGATGAACCAGATCATGAAAGACTGTGCGGGCAACGGCCGCTGGTTTCAGGCGGATGACGCGAGCCAGCTCAATTCGGCATTCTCGAAGATCGCAGCGTCGATGGGCGATCTGAGGATTTCCAAGTGATCCGGGCGATGTGCCTTGCGCGCGATGCGCGCGGCGTGACTGCCGTGGAATTTGCGCTGGTTGCGCCGGTTATGTTGATGACGATCATGGGCCTTTTCGACATGGGGCATGCCCAATATACGCGGGCGCTGCTCGAAGGGGCAATCGACAAGGCATCGCGTGCCGCAACGGTCGAAGGTTCCAGTACAACGAGCATCGATGCACGCGTTACGACTGTCGTGAAGCAGATCGCGCCCAGCGCGACCCTGACGTTCAATCGCACGACCTATTCCGATTTCTCCGATGTTGGCATGCCGGAGGATTTCGACGACGTCGACAAGGATGGCACTTGCGACAATGGCGAGCCATTTGAAGACGCCAACGGCAATGGCACTTATGACCTGGATCGCGGCAAAACCGGCAACGGCGGCGCGCGCGATGCCGTGCTCTACACTGTCAGCGTCAGCTACAAGCGGATCCTGCCGATTGGCCGTCTAATCGGCCAGAGCGACACAATGAAATTGAGCGTTACATCCGTGTTGCGCAATCAGCCTTACGGGATCCAGGCATTCACGGAGACCAAAAATTGTCCCTGAGCCTCGTCCTCAATCAAATGCGCATTCTGCGCGGCGATCACTCTGGAGTCGCCGCAGTGGAATTTGCCATTTCGCTACCGCTGCTGCTCGTGGCCGGCCTCTACGGCACCGAGACGGCGAACTATGCACTCACGACGATGAAAGTCAGCGAAGTGGCCATGCACGTTGCCGACAATGCTGCGCGCATCGGCGATACATCGACCATTACCAATCGCGCGATATTTGAGGCGGACGTAGCGGATCTTCTGGCTGGCTCCGCCACGCAAGGCGGGAGCAAGCTGGATTTTTACGGGCACGGCCGCGCTATTATCAGCAGTCTGGAGATATACGACCCGGCATTCAGCTGTGGCGGTACACCCTGTCCCGGGCATCCGACTGCTGGCGGCCAGTTCATTCATTGGCAGCGGTGTCTCGGCGTCAAGCGCGTAAGTTCCGATTACGGCAAGGAATACGATGACATGCCATCGGGCATGGGGCCAGCGGGCCAAGAAGTGACGACGGAAGCAGGAACCGCAGTCATTTTCGTTGAAGTCAGCTATGATTATCAGCCGCTGATTTCCGGCCGCTTCATTGGCACGCCGACGATAAAGGCCATTTCGAGTTTTACCCAGCGGGACAATATCGACCTGTCGGGGCTGAAAAAAAGCAAGAATGGCAAAGTCGGCAAAGTTGCGGATTGCAACAAGTACACCAGCACACTTTAGGAGCGTCGGCCCCGCCATTCGAGCCAGGGCCAGAGCAGCAGCGCGGCGGCCATCACCGCGTCGCGCAGCCGCAACACGAAACCCAGTGCCAGCGCCTCGGCTGGAGCCAGACCGAAAATCAGCCCAGCGGCCACTAGTCCCGCTTCCTGCGAGACCAGCCCCGCCGGAATGAAGAAGAACAGTGCCCGCCCCGCATAGGCCGCGCTTTCGATCGCGATGGCTTCCCAGAGCGTTAGATCGAAACCCAAAGCCAGTCCGGCCATCCAGATTTGCACGCCGCCCGCGCACCAAGCAATGAAATGAAGCAGGAAGCACAGTGGCAGACCGCTGCGCTGGCGTTTTGCCTCCGCCAGCAAATGCCGTGCTTCCTCTCGGAGGCGCTTGGCGAGCCGGCTATGGCGTCCGAAACGCCACAAGGTCAGGCCGCCCGCGACGAGCGCGACCAAGCCGACTGCGAGGGTCGCCAGCACTGTCCAGTGCGGCAGGCGCACATAGCCTTCCAGTTGGTGCCACAGGATGAATGCGGCGAGCAGAATGAAGGGGATCTGCGCGGCAGTCTCCGCCGCCTTGTCGAGCGCGCTGGCGCTGATCGCCGCGCGCGTTTCGCCGCCGGTGAGCACCAATGCCCGTGCGCCGATCACCGTGCTGGAGCCGGGCAATGACACTGGAAGGTTTCCGCTGGCGTCGCGCAGCAGCCTTGAGATGAAACAGGACAGAAAGCCGACTCCTGGCTTCAACGCCCACAGCGCCCCAGCACACAGAAACGCTGCCGCCGCCTGACCGGGCAGTGTGGCGAGCACGGCGAGCGGCGTGACCAGCCGGGCCGCTTCCAGCAGCAAGTCACGCAAATTGGCAGAGGCGAGCAGCAGCCCGGCAAACGTCGCCAGAGCCAGCACCCAGAGGGCCGCCCTTCCCCAGTTTCGCTTGTCGGGCTTCGCGGTCAAGCGAGGTCGGCCCAGCGGATCAGTGAAACTCCATTTCGCGCGATAGCCTCGCGCACTTGCGGACTGGTCAGCGCCTCGAGCTCATCTGCCTGACGCCAATGTGCGGGCGGGCAGTGCTCCCCGCCCCATGTTTCGGTGGCAGGATGGAGCCCGAGTTCCGTTGAGCCGAGCGGCAGATTTCCCGCAAGATTGATCAGCAGTTCCTCGGTGATGAAGCCGTCGTCAGTCTTACCGAAAAAACAGTCATTCACTGCAACGCCCGCGGCGGCAGCTTGCATGCGCATCGTCAATGTCAGCGGCAAGCCGAACACGGCATGAGCCAGGCGCGCTGCGGTCTTGCCCGCGCCTGCAACCCGCCGGGAAAAACCGAAAGGCTCATAAGGCACGCGCAGCGCCTTGAGGCCCATTGGCACGCCGATTTCCAATGCCTGGGCAAGCACGGTGGGGTGCTGATGGCAGTGCCAGTGGCCGTCGAGATGGCCGAGTTCGAGACCCGTCTTGCGATAGGCCTCAAACTGGGCGGTCACTTCGCGCCGCGCCGCCCTGCGTCCGGCAGGCGTGACCATGATGGCCGACCCTGCGACAAATGGGCTGTAGCCGAGGTTGGCGCCATCGGGTGCGACGACCGATTTTCCGCTCGCCGCCGCGCGTGCGCCGAAAATGGCGAGATGCAAACCGACGCCCAGCGACGGCATACGCCGTGCCCGTCTCACGGCGTCTTCGGCTGCGTCACCCGCCACAACAAGGCTGGCGCAAGTGAGGATGCCCTTGCGATGCGCTTCCTCTACCGCTTCGTTCACTTCCAGCGACATGCCGAAATCATCGGCGGTCACGATCAGGCGCTTGCTCATTGTCCGCCCTCTGCGCTTGCAGCCAGCAGGCCGCCCCGCCCCATTGCGAGCCGCTGCCCGCGCCAATCGACCGATGAGGCCGTCAGCCCGCGCAGCCAGACCGCGAAACAGCCAAGATCGCGCAGAAATACCCCCAGCAAGCCAATGCGCGCCGCGCTCGCTGCTCGCCCGAAGCGCCGCTCAACAAGGCGCGCCAAGGCCCAGCGCAGCAGCACAGGCAGCGCAATGCCCAGTGCGGCAATCCAGCCAGGCTGGAGCAGCAGCAGCCACGCCAGGGGACCGGGGTGGCTCACGACTGTGGCAATATTGCCTACCGGGTGTTCTGCACGGTCCGTGCAAGACCAGCGCAGCTCGTGGGCGAAGAGCGCGGCCGCGCCGGCATCGTTGACCAGCGTCTCGACGACGTGCGGCGCGAAACCGAGCTTCATGCCCGTGCCCAGCACCAGCCTGCCCAGCGCCGCATCGTCGCAAAGATGCATGGCTATCGACTGCAATCCGCCACCGCGCATCAGCACGTCGCTTCGTAAGGCAGTCAGCGGCCCATACGTCACGTCGAGTTCGCCGAGCCGGGCATGGAGAGCCGCCATCGGCAGCGACCAGTAATCGAGATACCAGGCGCCGAAATCGCGCACCCGGTCCCCTGCCCTGCCGGGTCTTCCGCGATAGAGCGATGTTACCGCGCCCATTCCCGGGGCCGACAGGGCATCAATCGCCGCTTGCAGTGCGCCCGGCGCAATCACGATATCGCTGTCCGAAATCACGACGATGTCATCAAGGCCGCTTTCAGCCATGTTGATCAGGTTGCTGACTTTGCGGTTGGCGCCATGCAGCGCGGCATTGACGATGAATTCCGTCCTGACATGCGGATGGCGCGCGGCCACCTGGCGGGCCATAGCCAATGCGGGGTCGCTCGCATCGGCAACGCCGAAAACATGCCGGACCGGGTGGCGGGTCTGTTGCGAGAGGAAACTGTCCAGAGCATCCTCCAGCCCATCTTCCAGACTGCAAAGCGGCTTCAGGACGGTGACCGTCGTCTCATCGGGAAATCCCGCGCCGCTAACTGGCCGCCAGGTGTAGACGGCCCAGATCGCCAGCAGTCTATAAGCAATGGCCGCCAATGCCAGGCCAAGCGCCGCCCACCAGATCATGCCAGCCACCAGAGTCATCGCGCGGCTCACTACATTGCCCGATGGCGAAATGATACTGCCTCTTGCGGCCCCGCTTCCCCTTTTGCCGCTGCGCCCCTATGGAGCGGCGCGATGTTGACACTGTTTCTCGAAAAGGCAGTTGCGGCCACTGCCCGCCGGCCCTGGCCTGTGCTTGTGATCGCGGCGCTGGTCGTTTTTGCCTCCGCGGTCTTTGCGGCACGCAATTTCGACATGAGCACGGATACAGTTTCGCTGATCTCGCCTGACACTGACTGGCGGCGCAACGAGGCGGAAGTGAGCAAGGCTTTCCCGCGCGTCGACAGCAGCGTCGCGATTATCGTTGACGGCAAGACGCCCGAACTGGCCGAGGATGCGGCCATCAAGCTGGCTAATGCCCTGGAAAGTGACAAGGCCAATTTCACCAGTGTTGAACGCCCGGATGGCGGGGACTTCTTCGACCGCAACGGGCTGCTCTTCGCCTCGCTGCCCGAAGTGCGCGAGACGACACAAAAGCTGATCGACGCGCAGCCCTTGCTGGGCGGTCTGGCACTCGATCCCTCACTGCGCGGGATTGGCGAGGCGCTGGCCACGGCCGCAGGCGGCGCGGCGGATGATCCGACCGATCCTGCGATGCAGAGGCTTGAACAGCCACTCAGCGGTTTGCACAAGGCGATTTCGGCGAAACTGGATGGCAAGACGGCCTATTTCTCATGGCAGGAGCTGTTTGCCAGTGGCACTGGCGATTTGAAGCCGCAGCTGCGCCGCGTGGTCGTGACCCAGCCCGTTTTTGACTTCAGCGACCTGCAGCCGGCCTCGCGCGCAGTGGCCGCCATTCGGGATCACGCGGAAAAGCTTGGCATCACGCCTGCCAACGGCCTGAAAATCGGCATCACCGGCGAGGCACCGCTCGGCGATGAGGAATTCGGCTCGATCCAGGAGAATATCGGCCTCGTTGGCCTGATCATGGCGACTGCCATGCTGCTGACGCTATGGCTGGCTACGCGCAGCGCAAAAATCACTGCCGCAATCGCCATCACGATCGTCGCGGGTCTCGTGATTACCCTGGCGGGCGGACTCGCTGCGGCGGGATCGCTGAATGTCATATCAATTGCCTTCATTCCGCTGTTCGTCGGCCTGGGCGTCGATTTCGGCATTCAGGTCTCGGTGCGGTTCAATGCCGAACGCTGGGCCGGTGCCGGATTGCACGCTGCGCTAGAGCGGGCCGCCGTCGGCGTGGGTGCGCCGATCCTGCTGGCCGCGGCGGCGATCTGCCTCGCGCTCGTGGCCTTTCTGCCGACCGATTACACCGGGCTTGCCGAACTGGGCATCATTTCCGCTTTCGGAATGGTTATCGCGCTGATTTTGAATCTGACACTTCTGCCGGCCTTGCTGGTGCTGATGAAGCCCGCGGCGCCTGCCGCAGAAGTCGGCTATGCTGGTGCGGCGCCGCTCGACCGCTGGCTTGAACGCAACCGCAAACAGATCCTCTGGGCTTTCGTGATTGCCATGCTGGTGTCGATCGCGATGCTCCCGCTGGTGCGCTTCGATTTCAACCCGCTCAACCTGCGCGACATCGATGCCCCGGCGATGCGCGCGCTGCGCGATCTGATGTCCGATCCGGCGCGCACGCCAAACACGCTGTCGGTGCTGGCGCCGAACGAAAATGCCGCCCGTGCGCTCGCGTCGAGGCTGGGCAAGCTTCCGGAAGTGCGTGATGCGATCACGCTCGACAGCTTCATCCCCGAAGGTCAGCCCGAAAAGCTGGCCTTGATCGAGGACGCGGCGCTGTTGCTGGATGCAACGATCAATCCGTTCGACCTTACCCCGCCGGGAGACGATGCGGCCGCTGTGGCGTCGCTTGGCAAGGCATCGGGTGAACTGCGCAGACTTGCTGCTGCCGACAAAGGCTCGCTGGGCCGCGCGGCGGGGCAACTTGCGCAAGATTTCGACCGACTGGCCCAGGCTTCGCCGAACATGCGCGGTAAGGTCGAAAGCATGCTGGTTCCGCCGCTGGGTGTAACGCTCGACAAGTTGCGCCTGTCGTTGCAGGCGTCGCAGATCAGCCGGGATACACTGCCGACCGATATGGTTTCAGGCTGGATTACCAAGGATGGGCGCGCAATCGTGCAACTGGTGCCCAAGGGCGACAGCGCCGACAACGCCGTACTCACCCGGTTTGCGTCAGCCGTGCGTGCGATTGCGCCTGATGCCAGTGGTGTGCCTGTTTCGACGCAAGAGGCAGCCCGCACGATTTCGCGTGCCTTCATCGAGGCCGGCGTAATTGCGCTGATCCTTGTCAGTCTGCTGCTATACGCCGTGCTGCGTTCGGTGCGCGAAGTTGCGTTCACTCTTGCCCCGGTGGTGCTTTCGGGATTCCTGACGCTGGGCAGCTGCGTGATCATCGGCCAGCCGCTCAATTTCGCCAACATCATTGCTTTCCCGCTGCTGTTCGGTGTCGGCGTCGCGTTTCACATCTATTTCGTCATGGCCTGGCGACGGGGTGCGCGAAATCTCCTGCAGACCAGCCTGGCCCGAGCCGTCTTGTTCAGTGCGCTGGCCACGGGCAGTGCATTCGGTGCGCTTTGGATATCAAGCCATCCCGGCACTGCGAGCATGGGGCTTATCCTGATGATCTCGTTGATCTGGACGCTGGTCTGCGCGCTGATATTCGAGCCGGCGCTGCTCGGTCCGCCGGAAGGCGAGCCCGAACAAAGCGCCCTGGCCACGATCTAACCCTGCCCGCGGCGCTAACCTCCTGGAAACCTGTATCAAATAGTTGCGCAACTCTGGAGATAAGAGTTGCGACACGAATCGATTTCAAGTGGTGAACCGGGAGGCCGCGAGTTCGCCCAGCGAGCCTCAGTCTCGCTGTTGTGCGAGGTTCGCCAGGGCCTTGAACCTTGGCGCCTGGTCCGGCTGGAAGATATTTCCCAGGCCGGATTCCGCATTGCCTGGCTGCCCGATGCCAATCCCCTGAAGCCGGTGCGCATCCGCATCCCGGGACTGCAACTGCTCAGCGCGACAATCCGATGGCAGCGCGGCAAGTCGGTCGGTTGCGAATTCGACGAAACGCTGCATATTGCCGTTTTCGAGCACATTCGCACCAACGCTGGGCAGGAAGGTCCTTCGCGCTAAATCAGATGTGCAGCGCCCGCCCATAGGCCGCGAGCGTGGATTCGTGGAGCATTTCACTCAGCGTGGGATGCGGGAAAACCGTCTGCATCAGTTCGTCTTCGGTGGTCTCCAGCGTCTTGCCTATCACATAGCCGTGGATCAGTTCGGTGACTTCGGCGCCGACCATGTGTGCGCCCAGCAGTTCGCCGGTCTTCGCGTCGAACACGGTCTTGATGAAGCCTTCCGCCTCGCCCAGCGCAATGGCCTTACCATTGCCAATGAACGGGAAAGTTCCGGACTTGATTTCGTAGCCCGCTTCCCTGGCTTTGGCTTCGGTTAGCCCGACGGATGCCACTTGCGGATGGCAATAGGTGCAGCCTGGAATGTTGCGCTTGTCCATGGCGTGGGGATGGACATCCTTGTTGCCGAGTTCCTGGGCGATTGCCTCGGCAGCGGTGACGCCTTCGTGACTCGCCTTGTGGGCCAGCCAGGGACCGGGCGTTACGTCGCCGATGGCCCAGAGGCCTTTCACATTGGTGCGCCCGTAGGGATCGATGGCAATGATGCCGCGCTCGGCCTGCACACCCACCGCCTCAAGGCCGATGTCCTGGGTGTTCGGCACAATGCCGACCGCGACGATGACATGGCTGAATTCGCTTTCGCTGACAGCCCCGTCTTTTCCCTTGATCGCGGCCTTCACGCCGCCGGCGCTGGCCGTGATACTTTCGACTCCCGCGCCTGTCAGGATTGTCATGCCCTGCTTTTTCAGCGCCTTCTCAAGGAACGCTGAAACGTCGACATCTTCGACCGGGACAATGCGGTCCATCATTTCAACGACTGTCACTTGCGCGCCCAGATCGTTGTAGAAGCTGGCAAATTCGATGCCGATTGCGCCGGAGCCGATGACCAGAAGCTTGCTTGGCATTTCCTTGGGCGTCATCGCGTGGCGATAGGTCCAGATGCGTTCTCCATTGGCCTTGGCGAACGGAAGATCGCGCGCGCGCGCGCCGGTGGCGACGATGACATGCTTGCCCTCGATCACTTCGCTGCCCTTGTCGCCCGTCACTTCGATCGTGCCCGGGGCGACCAGCTTGCCAGTGCCCATGTGGACCG